>Ga0182004_10000156_pt1 | contig 31907 bp, 26 predicted proteins | sample Sormic07211540_1_FD_120479 | JGI IMG/M metagenome (GOLD analysis project Ga0182004, IMG submission 120479) | Endophyte microbial communities from Sorghum bicolor roots, Mead, Nebraska, USA - 072115-40_1 MetaG | ecosystem: Host-associated > Plants > Roots > Unclassified | place: USA: Nebraska...
GCACTGGCACTGGCACTGCTACTGCTACTGGGACGGACGCAACGTCACACGGAGACGGAGGAGGACATGATCTGATCGCTTCAGGCCGGCCGGATACACGGACGGGACGTACTGCCAAAGCAGCGGCGGAGATCTAGGGGCTCGATCCGGCCTGCCTCATTGGACTGGACCGTTCCCAGTCCCAGATAGAGAGCATGTCCCTGTCCCTGCTTTTACCCTTGCCCCCCTGTGTATTCAATGCGGTTTTGCTTTTAAGGAACTCCTAGACTGATGCCATGACAGAGTATCTCCAGTATCGAGTGAGGAGGACAACGACGGCAGCTGCCACTGCCAATCGCCGACGCCGACGCGCGCGGGCTCTCCCCCGTCCTGTCCCGTCCCGTCCCGCCGGACGAACGCACGCTTCCGGCCGAGCCGAGCCGGACACAACCGAGGCGCTGTCGTGTCCGGTTCCGGTCCCGGCTCAGCTGTTCCCTCCGCCGCGCCCCGCCTCGTCCCACCAAGCGGCCGGCGACAGGGACGCGCGCGCGCGGTGATCAGTAGTCGCCATGGTCACCACCGTGCACTTGGGCACGCATTTGGCCATGCCCCTGCATTATTATAACCCTCACCACCGTAGTACCCATCACAGCTCACAGGCGGGGGCGGCAAGAGCTGCTACCTGCAGCAGCATCTGGATTCTGCTGGCCTGCAATGCAATGAACATCACGCTAGATTGATTGCCGGAGCCCGGACAGCCGGACAGCCGGGGCAGGTACGCCCCTGCGTACGATACGAACAAGGCGCGGGTTCACGGGCCGGAGTTGTGTTGCGGGCAACGTCGCCGTCCAGATGCTGCCAACGCTAGCTGCCTGTCTATCCCAGTCCCAGCGGCGGCCCTCGCTCACAGTCACGTAATCATCAGCCCATCACCAGAAGCATGCAGCTACCGCGCTTCCGCTCCGGCCGGCCGGCGTGGCCCAGCGCGGGGCGCGTCATGCCAGCGTGCAACGGCTGTGCCGCGCAGTCCCTGTTCGTTGCGCTCGCGCGGGAATGTGGCCTGCCGGCGCCGTACATGCCGTGCCGTGGCCAGCGGCTGGGGCTGCCGGCCGGAAGCTGAGGGCTCGGTCTCAGACGAGGGGGGATCACGGCCGGCCCGGCCGGGTATGGTATGTATTGGCAGGGACACCGGACAGGGAAGGCGGTTGCGATCGATCGGGGTCACAGGAACAACAACGGTGGTTCAGCTACTTTCTTGCAATAATTTTGACAGCAACTCAGCTCGCAATCGCATCGATCAACAGCAGTGCCGGCCGGGGAGGATGGTGTCGGACGGAGGCGAGAAGAGACGACGCCGTCCGTGGTCCAGGGACATCTACTTGCACCAGTCGGAATCACTGTTCTGACAACAACTCGCAGTTTATAACTTGACAGATCGGGATTCTACAGATTCTTGTAAAATTTTTCAGATTCCCCGTCACATCAAATCTTTAGATGCATGCATAGAGTATTAAATATAGACGAAAATAAAAAACAATTGCACAATTTGGTAGTAATTGACGAGACGAATCTTTTGAGGCTAGTTAGTCTATAATTGGACAATATTTGTCAAATACAAATAAAAGTGCTACAGTGTCGATTTTCCAAAATTTTTTGAAACTAAACAAGGCCTAAGGTGCAACCTCTGCTAAATCATTGCATATGCTAGCGACGACCTACAGAGCGGACAGGTAAAAATCACTCCAGCATCGTACATACTCCGCTAACCTATCCAGTAACCATAAACCAAAAAACATGCAATGTTGTATGTTCCCAGCCCACTGGTAGCTAGTAGAATCAACCTAGTATTAGAGAGTAGTAACTAATGGAGCCTGCAGGCCCCGCACACACTTCCATCTCCATCTGTGGAAGCATGCAGTTTGGTGCTCACTACTTCACTTCCAGATCTGGAAGCACCAGCACGATTGTCCACTTCCTGACCTGATCAATGACCATGGGTGCAGTGGGGCGCTACGCTACAGTGGCACTCAGGAACAAATAGAGTTGTCCGTTTCTCCGGTATCCTGATATATAGCTAAGCTTGCGCAATATACTGTCGCGGGCAGAAGACAACTAAAAGGAGGCAGGGCAGTGCAGTGCAGTGCAGGTGAGATGAGGTAGCCCTGTGCTGTGTGGATGTGGAGAAAGAGGCCACGCCACCAAGGGAGGAATGTGTCTGAAACGACGCTGCCCCCACTGTTTTCTGAAAGTTGCTGAACCTTTTCAGGCTCAATTCAGTGGACGGCACTTGTTGGGCACCCCACTTTCAGAGGTGCAAATGCGATTGCAAGCAAATTAATTATAAGCAATTGGCTAAGAAGATTCTATTCCATATAGAGGAATGAGGAATGCATGGGGCCGGCGGATATCTAATGCTTGCTTGCTTCGTTCGGTCGTGACCGGATCAATGCAAGAAACCCCAAGATGACGACGATCCAACTGATGGCAAGTTTCTGTCGACCAGAAGAACAAGGCCCATTCCCGGGAGTACCCTCCTGAAACACATAAGCGTACAAACGACTGGACTTAGCGCGCTCTCTCTTTCCATATAAGCGCAAGCACATGACTAGTAGCAGCAAAAAAGATTCCTGCTGGCTTTGGGTCTCAGTCAGAGCTTCACTGCTTGAGCGCAGTGGTCAGAATTCAGATATCCACCATTGCAGGTTTGCAGCTGCAGGAAAGTAACTAAAGATAGGTTAACACGTAATCAAAGACATGTTTGTTTTGTGGAATCAGGAGTACAAGCTAGACTGTCATGAGCGGGCGGGTGAATTAATTGTCATGGCGACGAGAATGGAGCGACCGGATGTCCGGCTTGCCGGAGAGATTGTGGATACCTTGCCAAGGCCGACAACGAACTCAACTGCCCATGCCAAATGCGTCGATCTGTCAACGGGATCAAGCGCCCACCGGCTGCCTGAATTGGACGTCCAATCGGGTGGCCGGCGGCGGCCAAGGGGAGCTCCGTGCCTCCGTCCGGCGCTGGCCGCTTAGGAGCCCCGGCCACGAGCGGAACCGACAGCCACTGGGCCCAAGAGTGGAAGGGTGCGATGGGCACCGCTGGCCCATTCTCTGGCCTCCAAAGGGAGTTAGCCCATCATCCCAAGATGTTGAAGGCTTGTTTGGAAGTAAGCTTGGTCCGCAATTGTCATACGGTGAACGCGGAAGGCCGAAGGCGGAAGGGGAAAAAAAGGGGTAAAATTTGCCTCCTTAAATTATTGCTGGAGTATAAGTTTCCTTCTTGAACAATAAAATTAGACCTGATCAGTTTTTTCAACCACCAAAAAAATTTCTGAGTTTCTAAACCTTTGAAGAAAAAACCAAGAGATAAATCGGAAAGCAATAAAAAAAATTGAGAGCCTAAGCAGTGCCCACAAGTTTTTTTTTTAAAAACAAATCAACAATAAAAACACAATATACAGCCTACATGAATGCATAGTTTACATTAGAAGTTTTTTTTAACATGTTTAAAACATATTTTTTTGGATTTTGGGGATATTTTCCCCTTTCTCTATAGCTAAATCTAATTTAATAAAGCTTCTAGATATATTTTAATGAGCTCTAAATTTTTATTTGGTATTGTCACAAATCACAATATCTCTCTTGGATTTTTCTTACGTTTTATTTAAGGCTAGTGATATTTTCGTGGTTTAAAAATCTTATTAAAAAAATCTTAACTAGATTCTTTTAATTAAAAAAATTTGGAAGGGACATCTAACTTGGGGCAGAGTGGTAATCAATTAGTTTTGTTAGTCGAGGAAGACAATTTTGCCTTGTTATTGAGTTTAATGAGAAAGTCTAAACTTTGATGAAAGTTGAAGGACACAAAAATGACTTCTTCCTATAAGAACAACATATATACTTGCCCAAATATGCTTCACTTTGAAAGGAACTAATGCCCTCAATAAACTATTTTATTGAATTCTTCTGACACCACCTCAAGGCAATGATCTTATGAAGGTAATGTGAGAAAGAGAGATAAACTTCATGTAACATATCTTATGGTTGTTTCTAGAACACTCTTATATACACGCTAGCACAACTACCTACTACTCCCTTCATCCAGTTATATTAGGCGTATTTGATTAAAGGTAAAGTCGTTCAAAAAAGTTTTTGACAAGTAATTTCTCTTGTACCATGAGAAAAGTGTTAAAATTTCAACATCATCTTAGGGCCACCTTGAATACAAATTTATAGACGTAAGTTTTATATCCTAAATTCGCATGTAATTTGACTAATTATTGACCAAAATTGTAAAGTTGACTTTTCCTCAACCAAATACGTCTATCATTTTTGGACAAAGGGGTACTTATCTTTTCAAACTCAGATTCTCTTCAATTTCTGTGTAGAACTTTGAGAGAGTAGCCCGTGGATCCTAAGAATCTAAGATTGACAAGGTTATTGTAGATATTTCACTGCCTATTGGCATTTTAATTAAGTTCACCCTATAGCTGAAAAATAATGACGCCTCTATTCTTGGAATAAATGCTTTAAGAATGCAACAATCTAGAACATAACTCAGATGACTAGATTCTATCATGAATGTAACTACCCTCAGTTCACATCTCTTAAGCCCTTTGGAATGTGAGATTTTTCTTAAAAAATGATGTGATTTTACATGAAAATTCTACAGGATTCATATAAAAATCCTGCTTACCATAGAGGGACTGCATAAATGGACAATAATGTCGCGTTACGCCCTAGCTACGAACCATCACCTGCAAATGCATCCCTGTGCGTGAAGGATTATGTGTACAATTGTTTATACATAATAACATACTACACTTGCCGTGCCTCTCTACGCTGCACGACTATCCTAAACAGCAACAATCCGTGCATGGAAATGACGAGTCGAAAACCAACGTAAATAAAAAGAAGAGAAAACACAAAAAAAGGCCCAAATCTCTTCCGATCTCCAAACAGCCAAGCAAAACCAAATTCAAATTTGAAGATGGCCCCCTCCCTCTCCCTCCGTCTCCGTGTATACCATTACCAGTCGAACGAACCCACGGGCAACGGCGCGCGGCCACGCTAGCAATGCCGCCGCGCCCCGCCACACGTTCCCATCATGTGGGCCACCGTCTCCTCCGCCTCAGGCGGTCAGGCCTCAGCAGCCGTCGCGATCGTCCTCGGCCTCCGTCGGCGCCCCCGCCGGCCGCGCAGCCTCCGAGTCCGAGGCGGCGGCGCCTCCCGACGACGACTTGGACCTGCCCCCCGACGCTGCCCGAGGCTTCCTCCGCCGCTGCTTCGGCGCCGCCGCAGCGTCCCCCTCGGCGCCCTCTGCCGCGTCCGCCGCCTTTTCTTTCCGCCGGTCGCGTCGAGACCCCTCGGCCGCGCAGTCCCGGTCTCGCCGCTTCGCCGGCTCGTTGCCACCCGACCCCTTGTTCCCCCTCGTCCGCCGCGGCCGCTCCGCCTTGCCGCCAGCGTCTTCTCCTCCTCCTCCTCCGGTATGCTCGTCTTCTCCTCCTCCTCCACCGGGCTGCGAGGGCTCAGGATCGCCGCCCCTCGCCGTCCCCGGCGATGCCTTGAATTCGTTCATCTGCAGCACAAGCCCAACCGGAGCCGTTAGTTGGAGATCGGACGGCCGGGCGTGGAGCACGGGAATAGCGTGATCGGTGATTCCGGAAGCGGTTACCCAGCTGGGCGCGGTGACGGAGGCGTTGTCCCAGCCGATGTGCGCGACGTGCTTCACGTCCGTCGGCTGCCCGATCTGCATCTCCGGCTCCTTCGCATCTGCGACACCCCACGCAGCAGACAAGGTAAACATCTGAATTACAGCACCCACATTCTGGTTCTATATATTCCTACGTTTCGATTGCATTGATTTGAACTGTGCTATGAAACACATCACTTTTGGGCGGCAATGGAACTTACATTTTGGAAGAAATTGTAATCTAATAGGTTGATGACTGTGCTTACCGAAAATCTGCGAGATGTATCGGAGACCCTTGAGAAGGCCCTTCATCTTAGCAGGTTCCACAGGCGGATGCCCGCCCGCGGTGCCCCGAGAGGAATCCACCACTTACGTGTTTGCGTCCCTCGCCTCTTGAACTTGCCTTTCACAGGTAGGTCACAATGTTGAGAGAAGAAAAGACATATCAAATCAAATCATCATAATAATGCACGAACAGTTTTCTGTCTTTAGTTTGTTTGAACTAGAATGACCAAGGTCCTTTGCCATTCATGGAAATTTGTTTGTTAAAACATGATGCAATTTGACAAACAACAAGGGGAAAGAAATTATAGAAATGGACAGTTGTTAGCCTGGATATTATCTTTATAAATTACAATAGAACCATGCCGAGCAATGATGCCATGCATGAAGTCATTGCCAACAATGCTGAGAAATTTTATCCATCCATCACGCAGCAATGAATGCTCATTATGAAAACACGCTAAATGATTCATCAGAAGAATTGTCAGACCCATCGAATGAAGCTCACGTACCTAAGGAAGCAACATTCAAAGAACTACATAATCCGGTTGATGGGATTTCATCGTCCTGGTGCTATCTTCATTGTGGTTGTAGAAATTCTCCTCCTATTCCTGCATGATCTGTCACAAATTAGCAGAATTGCAGTCCCCTCCAGAGCTCCACGAGAGGCAGGCCTAGATTTCCCACCTCCTTAGTTGGAGAAATGGAAGGGATGAAAGTTGTTGCGTCCAATCTATTTATAGTGCACTATTTTTGGTTAATGTTCCCTTGTTTGCAGTTCATCACGAGGCAGTCCAGTTTGAGAGGCCATGCGTGGCTCTGTTCAACTTGTCCGCAACGCAAATGACGGGAATGGATGTTGGGTACTGCTTAAGAATCAGGAGTCATCACCTAGTGGTAAGTCATCAGGCTCTCAATCACAACCTCCCGTGTTACCATTTCCCATATATAGCATGTTAATTACGAGTTACGACTGATAAAGCCAACAAATTGCTAAGTTACTTATGAATTTTGATTCTGGACAGTCCCATAATACATGGTGTGATTTGAGATTCAATGCACCAAGATGATCTTAACTTGCTGCTCACAGAGGCCATGCCCCCCCTGTTGAAGGAAAATGCGTAGATCATCTATTATATTGCTGAGTTTCATAATTACATAGGAAATACAATATTTGCAGGACTCGGTTCTTCATATTTTCCATTTTATCTTTTGATTTTAGACGACAAAGGCCTCGCTTAGATTCCGTTTACTTGTAATCTCACTTTAGTTTCTATTATACTTGTCCAAACCATGGGAAGCTACAGAAGGAAAAAATTTGGCTAAAGACAAATGAAATAGTAGGTCCTTTTAAGACCCACAATTCACCCGTATACAGTGTCATTTATCTTCAAAGTACCACATACTCTTCAGACAAGGTGAACCTAGTTGTTGCAGTATGAGAGCTGACGACAAGCAGAAAAGAATCATGATGGCTTTATTATGGTATAAACATAGTGCCTCGCATCTTTACAAGATCAACATTCTTTTCTTCCTTCTTTTTTATTTTTGAATGAAATCCTTATCCTTTTTTTTTGTGTAAATGCAATTTACAAGTGTTAAAGAATTACACAATACACAAAGAATGAAAAAAGTTCTTTTGTACAACGCCTTCCCTAATCCAAAAAATAATAATAAATAGCCCATCCAAGTGAAGCTGTACATGTCCTTATGATGCTTTTACCTGCAACCAGGAAAGAACAGCTTGTGGTTATTTTGAACTCCTCATTGTGTTATGTTGTTTAAGATTTTTTATGAATTAAAAAAGGACTCACCGTGTTAAGGTACTTCTCATGAATCTGCAATGCTCCTCTGCATGCCTTTTTTGCATCCAGACTACCAGTGATTTCATTTAAAATCTGTTTGTAGGGCAACATATACACAACATAAATTTCTTTCATCATCATTATATATATATATATATAGAGAGAGAGAGAGACAGACAGAGAGAGGACCTTGACAACATCGTCTAGACCTTTTGCCTCACCCAGTAACTGCTTGTTTCTAGCCTCTATAACACTAGCAACAACAAAGACAGATAGAGGGATCTGGTCATCTTTCTTAGCTGCTTGCAATATCTTCCGCTCAAACTTTCCACACTGTCCTAGAACACTTTCATCCTTTGTGTTTGCGCTTGATGTGCCAGTACCACTCTCCAACATTGAAAAGAGATTTGGATTGTACTCCATAGACCACATGAGCTGCAACATTTTGAAGTTGTACAGTAGTGTTTTATGCATAAACCAATACATATTTCTAGCATTACTGGGTCTATACTTAAAAGTATAACAAAAGTAATGATTTGATATTAGTGGAACCCAGACTGAATTGTTAAGAATATGCATTACTTAAGAAATTTATTATAATTTTTTTGTCCAGACAACTTACCTCCCAAAGGTACATCGTATCAACAAATGAGAATTCCCTACGGAAAAGAACCATCAGCATTCGGAAGGCAAATAAGTATTCCCCTCCATCAAGATTTTCTGCATCGACAATGTTTCATCAGAGCATACATACATGCTCCCTTACTGCAAAAGTGCAAAATGTAGATACTGTTTTCTTTGAGCCGTTGAGTAAACATGTAGCTCCAGTGATTGTACCTAAATGTTCATGCAGCTTTGGATCAACAGATTTCATTATGGTTGACAAGGTAGTCAGCTGAGCTCGAACTCCAATGGAAGTAGAAGTACTTTTGAAATTTCCTCGCTGCATAGTTAGAAGGTAGAAACTCAGGCTTTTACATACTCCAGAATTGTATGTGTTGCGTGGCCTAGAAGACCATTTTTTTTCTGTTAATATGTGGAGTACATCAAATAGTGATGGATTCAACCCTGATGTTCTGTTGCTATTTTTATTAAATACATGTCTCTTGACAGTTTTTTGGCGAAGAGATCCTGATGACCAATTCACACAGCTTGACTTACTGTGTTATAAGCGCAGTTCTGTAGTATCTAACTTCTCGATCTTATAATGTCATTACATCACATATACCAAAAAAAAAACAACTGAACGTTTACTGAGGAAGAAATTGGATTGAAAAGCCTAGCTTAACCTCTGAACTATTAGTATGTTAGCAGAATGCAATCAAGGATATGTACATTCATGTTCAATGAATAAGAGGTTAAGTACACAAGGGTACTTACCACCCTGCGCATTAGACGCTCAAAGCACCAAAAAGCATCTGCTTCATGTTCCAGAATGATTGATATTGGTGAACAAAGATCACTCATTCCTGCATAGGAGGATTAAGCAAGTTCAAACAACTACACATTAACCAAAGTATAACATGACAAAGCATTGTATAACTAAACTAGGTTAATAGAAAAATATCTATCTCAACAACGTAACTCACCCTGACAATAACCTATGTCTTTATCAATCCATGAATACACTGCAAGAATATCCCACAACCTTGCCAAATTCTCTTGTCTCTCATAATAAACAAGCACACGATCAGTACGGTTAACATCAAGACCTACAATTGAATAGTGGAAAAATTAGATAAATAAAAATTATAGACACCAGTCATCGGCCTAATCATCCTAGGCCTATTGGAGGGGACGTTTGGGTAGCCCAAGTGCAGACTAGCTACCTCCTTGTCCCACGCGCAGGCCGAATTACATATTATTACTGAATAGGCAGGTTTATGGGGGTAGTGCTCTCTGTCTCTTGCCTCCCCCTTGACACAAGGCTCTGGGAAGCCCATGATAGACATAGGAGCAACAGTGCTTACCAATCTGGTGTAGAGTAAGCTTCCAATCAATAACTTCTTTTGGGAGTGGTGTGCCATTGTTTTGCTGTTCAGAACCTGCTGCCCCTCCATCGGAGTTAGGATTTTCGATAGGTTGACCATCTTCTGTTATTACAGGCATAGTGATTACCCTTCCACTACCGACTGTTGTGTCCATTTCTCGGCACTTCGCTTTCAGTTGCTCGTACTCTAACCTATCAAAATAAGAAAATCAGTATATTCCTCATCTGTGGATATGATGTCTAATAGACTTCGACAGTAAGTGAGCAACGTAAAACAGTGCTGAACTTCCTGAAGAACAAAACAGCATGCAATGATGCAGTGCCCAGAGTTTTTTCTTAGAAAAAAAAAATTCCTTTCCTTGGTTATAAAAGTGATGTGCTGCAATTAAAACTGACTCATTTTAGACGTGAAGAAGAACAAGCATGTTTAAACCAGAAAAGAAAATGCAACAGTGAAAAAAACCTTCGCTTCTGTCGCAATTGGCTGCGCTGTTCAGTAGTGCTTTTAGGGTCATAGCAGCCCAGCAAAAATTCCCAAACCTCTCCTTTGATTGTTGGGTGGACTCCCTGTTTGCACATACAAAAATAAAGACAATACCATGGCAAAATGAATCTAAGGAATTACATGACATAGCAACGATTCTCGGCATAAAAAAAGAAAACATATTAGCAGTGAAGGCCATAATAGGGACACACCATATTGAAAAATCATCAATGAGAAGAACAAGAAGAAATGTACAGAGGACTGTATTAGAACACATGGAGTAACCTCTTGGAAAGGTCATAGGATATGGGTAAGCCTGTTTTATGGGTCAATTCTGTTTCTTAATTGAAAGGCAGAGCTCCTGCCATTGCATTCAGAAAAAAAAAAATTAAGCCTGTTTTATAAGGAGAGTGCAGCCATGTAGGTGAACTTGCTACATTAAGCAAAACCAGAAGGAGAAATTAATGAACAAGAAATTGAGCACAAGGAGAACATGTTAGCAATGAGACTGAGGAAAGGTACCAGAGGTTGAAATGCATATAGTTGCCTGTTGGAGAGGTCATAAGGTATAGGTAAGTTAGTTTCACAAAGTGTGTAGCCATGTAGGTGTGTTTGGTTAAAGCAGTAATAGCTATAACTAGGTTTTGCCCATCAAACCTTGTGTTGACTTATGGAACAGGTTGAGCAAGTCAAAACATAAAAGAACATCCAATAGGGATTCCTAATCTTCATTTTGCGTGAAAAAAATCTCGATGGTTTTAACAGCCTCCTGAATAACAGCTCTATACTTCAGTATGGTACTAACACAAAATGCATGTAAACTTTCTGAGTACGAGACATATATATCACTGGAAGAAGCTCAAGGTCATGAATGAATCTGGATAAAGCATGGCTTACCCCATGTTGCACTCTTTTGATCATTCCAGCTATGTCCAAAACACCTTCCTCATTGTGGAGAAGCTTCCATCTCCTTGGACTGAGGGTCAGGCCAGGCTGCCAATTGGAACAAAACAAAAGGGCTTCATCATGAATAATAGTCAATGAGGGCAGCTAGCCAGCGATCAGTGTATATGGCATCCGCTAACATCAGTCATCAGCATTCCTGGCAATTTGATTTGATTGACAGGTAAAGCAGAAATTTTCTTAAAAGGTATCATTTTTCAACATTCCATATCCATATGTAACCACTAGATTGACCTTAGGTTTCTGAATTACCCTACTAGTTAAACTTATTTGCTCCCATAATCGCCTTCAATCTGACTGAAACAGTCGCCCATTATATCTCACTAGATTGATTCTCATTTGAGTCTGGCTTAGCAGTTCCACTTTATTCAGTAAGACTTACCACCAGTCCAAAATAAGATATTATTACGTACTCCAGTAACAGCTGATAATGCTAATTAACAATAATAACAGGAGTACCAATTAGATCTCGCCCGTAGAGCAGCTGATAATTAATAATAATAACAGTAAATAAAAAAATGATTGTTGGAAAGAAATACCCGGGGCTTGAAGCGCGTCTTGGGGGCGTCGTCGCGGCAGTCGGGGCGGATAGGGTAGACGGTGTCCGGATCGATCTGCATCTCCGGATCATTGTAGCAGCAGGCCAGGAGCCTCATCTTGACTGCCCCCCAAACGCAAGCGCAACAGTGGAAGAAGATGCGATGCGAGGATCAAAGTGAAGCTCCTCGCGCTCGGGTGGGAGAAAGATCGCTTCGCACCCAAGAACGGGGTCGATTCGGGAAAGGTTAACCGTCTCCTCCCCCCTCTGCCTCTTCACGTTTCGTGTTCCCAGAGCCTGTAGAGAGAGAGGGCGGAAGCTACAACGGCTAAATTTGGGCAGGGAGAGGATGTGAGAGAGAGAGAGAGAGAGAGAGAGAGGGGAAGGAAGGGAAGGGAGGAGAGAGACGGGAGATAACAGAGAAGAGAATCACAGTAACCCAGTTTTACTACCAGGTTGACAGAATGTGCGTGACTGCCTGCCAATCCATTAGGTCCTGTAATGATTATGAAGTTGTACGGTACTGAAGCTGTAAACTTATCAGACTACAGTACATTTTAAGGTACTTAGGTAATTTCACACCACTCCTTGATTTCTCCCCCAGTCCTAGAATTACAAAATTCACGGGACGAGAGTAATTTATAATAATATAAAATATTTCTAGATATTGGTTTCTCTGCTATGTTGCTTTCAATTTATGGGATCTAATCAGGCCTCCCAGGCCCTTAAAGATTTTGCTTATCTGCATTTTTTATCAGATCGTCAGAAGGAAACTTTGGGAGATTTTGCTTATCTGCATTCTTTTATCAGACTGTCAACCACTTGTGCACCCTGTAATATTGGTTCCCCCATTTCTATTGTTTCCCATCGGTTCAACTCGACCAACTGCTGAAACATGTTCCATCATTGAGCAAGAATGTCAACACAGAGGAAGAACACATACACACGTTACTGACCGTCCGGACCTTGTATACTGAGCCAATGTCATTGCAAGCATCAGGTCAAGCCAATGTATAGGACGTGGAAACAAAAGCAGAAACAGAATACAGCAAGTATGGTGTATCTATGATCACCCTACGAATTTTTTTATCGATCATCAGCACAAAAAGCTACCGCTGCCAACCCTAGAAGAAGCTGCTTAACTGTCGTCGTCCAGCTGGCAGAAATTCCAACATGTACCCACATCCAATTTCTTCCCAAGGAAAGCTTCATCCCAGCAGACATCACAGCGAACAATTCAATCAGCGTGTGTACACTGGGTTTGGACTATGCACTCGAAATGTTGGAAGCCAATAACTCGCATGTCATTATATCGTTCGTACATGCAGAGCGGCCAGATCCGGCTACGGGCACAATGTTGTAGAAAGGAATTTTGTCAGTTCTCATGGAACTGTTGTCTTCCGCAAGCTCAGCAAATGCCTCGGAAAAAGCTCCACGTAATGCATCTGCCGCCATGGAGAGATCTACCGAGTAGTAGAACCTCAACATCTGCATGTTTTATAACCCATAAATGCTGGTTAGGATACATGAATGCAGAGCTACCAAGTAACTATACGACAAACTTACCGTTATACTGTCCCAGGAAAATTTGTTATCTTCCAGGATCTTCGCGATCTGGAAAGCACAGAATCTAGCCATAGTTTTCAAATTCTCTCTGTGGTATAGCTGTCCAGCTGTAGAACAGATCTTCGATGCGATATCATCTGTTATCGACACCACAGCAGAACAAATTCTCCCACCAATTGTGTGGACCTGGCAACATGAATCACGCAACTCAGAGTATAGTGCACTGCAATCAGTCCAAGCTTTGCTCACTGCTGGCAGTGGAATTCCAGTCTCCATCTCTATGGTAACAACCCCATCATCATTGGAGGGGACATACAATATAGGCTTTATCTCCACACGTGCTCTGAAAAGGTAAAAAATATTCTGACGAAGTTCAGAAAAACATTTTATTGTACATTTAAAATATATCATTCCAAAGAATATTGCTTGCTTGATCAGATATAGAAGGGAAGATGTGCATACCCTTTTGGAAGATCTGGTGCAAATACATATAGAACAGTTGGAGATGATACAGCTTTTAAGCAATCCAAACGAGCAATATAAGAACTTTTCAATGTCTGTTCAACTTCTTCCTTCTCACTGGATGTCAACTGTGCAGAGCAGTACACCAGAAAGTGTATGGCCGAGGAATATATAGAGCAGCTAAAGGCATTAGCCACAGCTTCAGTATTTTGTAGTGCTAATTCTAGTTCAGCTCTTGGACCTCCAGGACAGAGCTTCATCGTAGGAGGGTCAAGCCCCAGCTGACCAGCCATATAGAGAATCTCTTCGTAAAGAGTTGCCTAAAATGAAAGAGATCAAAACATTATTGACCTAAAATTAACATATTACCCAAAAACCTAAAAAAAAAGACAAGCAACACGTTATATTGTGAAACCACCATTCCCAAGAAAAAAGGGCTGATATTTCACATCAGAGGGCGCATATGCAAAATTGTAGAATGACTAACAACTTACAACATGAATTCATGACATTATCAACATATGCATCTTGTACCTGGCTATAAGGTCCAATGCAACTAGGAGCCCAGCAGGAGATGCTTTGCACATGTAGAACTCTCTTTACCACCTCATTTGAAACTAGAACTTCCACATATGCTTTGCCCAACCCAGCCTGAACTAGTGGCAACTCAATTGTACTGCGCGAAGGAACACCCAGGTAGCATTTCTTTTCCGTAATAAAGCTGACATAAACTTCATTGGCCAATCCAAATTCCTTCATGCTTGAAATGTAGAGGTGAACATATAAAACATTCACCCAACCTAACCCTTCTTCCTTGAGCTGATTTTCAATTCTGCTCAAAACTGCTACAAGGTCTGCCTTCAGGCCTATCAATGCAATAGATTATTAAATGTATGATCCACAAAGAAAGAAAAAAGTAGATGTAATGAGGTGTTCCTATCACGTGGTGCAAAGAAGCAATGGAATAAGATATGATGACAGTATGCACCTTCCGAAGCTCTGGACGGATCCTGAATCCAACAGCCAATTGAACGTAAATTCTTCCCTGTCTTTGAGATACATAGGTCTATATTGGCACAAGCATCAACAGCTGGACTTGGGGACTGCTTTTCTTCCACATCAGTGTGAGTGATAACTTCATCAACCTCATATAGACAACTAGAACTCTCTTGAGTGACAGGACCATCCTCAATTCTATCATATGAATCTAGCTTGTGCTCAAGATGAAATGCTCGTGGATGAAGAATTCCAACAGAAGCAATGGAGTCAGCAGAGTGTAGTATCACTTCAGAGTCATCGAGAATAATTCTTGCATTCTGTAAGTACACACATGTTAAGGAACAAGAAATTTGACGTGGATGGTTGACAAAAAAATGATAAACATGTTCAGAGCATAGATAGTAAGAACTAATAACAAGTCGCCATGTGATGCAATGGTTAAGAGTCTATTACACAGCATTCTAGAACAAGTGACATCAGGTTTTCAGTTAGCTCCTCAAAGGCTCAGACTTACACGAAATAGAGGGCAGTCAAGAGTTAGTGTTTCATATTCTCCACCTTCACCACACACATTGATTCCATAACTCCTAATAGCGCATAAGAAAACAAACAGAGAAATTAAAAGACGTGTATAGAGTATAGACAAAAGAAACAATCCAGTATTTTATTTAGAGAATCATTTGTAAGAAACAAACATGAAGATAAGGGTAAAATTACAATCTATGTTATCTCATATCTTGAGACTACTTGGTTATTGATTAGTGATCACTAGAAGATGCTAGTACCTTAGCTCAACTAATACATAAGTTGGATGACTTCTGATAATGGGACAAGAAACAACTATTTTAATATGAATCCTCATAAGTGGGGGATAGACTGATACACATACAGTAGGTGCAGGGCGGTGAGAAACATACTCATTCATTTGGAGCAGATGACACTTAAGTTCAGCCAGTTCTTTACCTAAGTGAGAAGAAGGTTTCAGCCCCAGTGCAGCAACCTACAAAGCTCATGAAATCAGCATCTCATTGTACTGCAACAAATGCTAAATTTTGTAGACATATGTATACAATATGTACCTTCACAATTATTGCCACGATGCCCCTTCTTATCTGTGTAAGCAGCAAACAGCATAGCAAGACTTACAATGTGAGTGCACATTCTTTCTGTGCTAATTTAGGTGATCAGGTAAAAAAATAGATACGCCAGTTTAGGTGAACAAAGTACCATTTCCTCTAGGAGCAAAGTCTGATCCTGCCTCCATAGATACGCCAGTGAGACCAGGCCCAGCCTCGAGCAAACGCTCTCAACCCGGAGCCTCTGGTAATCAGATGCGATTGCACCTGACGACACTGCGCTGATGGATGGAATTTGCCGTTTAACCTCGCTCAACAGAGCAAACATATCTTCTACCTCGTCACCTGCTGTGACACTATACTTGAGGCCCTGATCCCTACCCAAAAAAAAAACAGAATTGGAATAAATGGAACTGGATCATTTGTTGAGCATCCCAAATCATAGGCCACAGTGTCTGGACAGATAATAGCTTGCCTTGTGGATCCGCGAATGCGCCTCCGGAAAAGAGGCAGGCCCATGCATTTCGCGTAGCTCACCACAATCTGGTGCCCAACCTGAAGCCTCCCCGACCCCGGCCACAACAAGCAGGAGCATCAGCAAGCGTAATACTAGCAACTACAAATGGCCGAATTACAGAGCGATCGCCAGGTGCCAGCGAGAGCAGGTAAGAGACGGGGCATACAGTTTGGTACATGTAGCTGTCGAGCTCATCGACGGAGTCGTCGAGGGGGATAAGATTAGCCAAGGCGACAACCTGCAAGCAACAGCAAAGTTCAACACGGTGCCAGCCGTCGGTGAGGGGCGGATGGTGTGTGGGGTGAACGGGTGGAGCCTTGCCTTGTGGCCGTAGTCCATGCATCGCATCATGGCGAAGCAGCTGTCCTTGCCGCCGCTCACCAGCGCCACCACCTCCATCGCCTCCGGCTGCGGCTGACCTCTCTCTCGCCCTAGGGTTAAGCTTCAGGTAGAGTCCGTTCCCGTTCCGCGGTCGCCGGCTGCGGAGATGGGCTCGGGCCTCCCTGTTCCTCAACTCTGTGCGGCTGCTCAGGCACGGAGAACGGGGAAGGGGCGGCGCTGGCGCAGGAGACCCGGAGTCACGCACGCTCGCGCGGATCGGCAGGCGGCGGAGGGGCGTGGGGCCCAGCCAGCTCAGGCCTCAGGCAATACCCAGCTGCTGGGCTAGGGTTGGCCTATTGGGCCATGAATGAGAAGTGGTCAAAAATGTTCTGGGCCAAAATCCCCAGGACTATCCTTCGAGCTAGCCAGAGTCTCAGTCAGTATATTCCCCTCAAATAAAAGAAAAAAGTCTCAGTCAGTATATAACATTTTCGCGCTCGCATGCTCAACCTGAACCATGGTTGACTTTGTAGCAAGGTTACACTCAAAATTAAAAAACTTTTCAAAATATCTCCATCACATCAAATCTTACAGCATATACATAAAGTATTAAATATAGATAAAAAATAACTAATTACACGATTTATCTATAATTTACAAGACAAATATTTTAAACCTAGTTAGTTCATAATTAGACAAAAACGTTAAAATCTAAAAAAAAAATAGATCTAAAGAAGGCCTAAGTATAGACGCTATAGTAGCCCGCAACGGTGCTTTGTTTTTCAATAGCAGGATTTTGATAGATCATGCAATCCTGTACAACATTACATACCATTTTTTTATCCCAAAACTGCTGACATGCTATTACACTGTAGCAGTACGAAAATATAATGAGACATCGATTTACACAGGAAGTCTCTTTTTTATCAACTTCTGTTGAATAAGCAAATTCAGAGTTCAACATGAAATGCACGAGCACTAGTCTCGGGAGGAAAAGTCGCCAAGTCCAGGAGAGGGGTGAAGAAACATAAATATGTGAATCTTGACCACCCCTAAATTTAATCATCACAAAGGCTAGGACTTGGCCCTAACGCAACAACAACAGCTGCAACACGCACACATTTAACAACGAATTATTGCTATCTATGAAGCAATGGTACAACAGACCGGAGCACTATGAAATTATGGGATGCCCCAGGGGAACTGTTGACGAATAGGTGATATTCTGTCATTTACAGAGTCGCAAACAAGCATTCTTCCCTTCTCTCGGATGCCCGCTTTCTTCCTTCCCACTATTTCCTTTTACCACCACCGAGGGACAGAAGCTCCAGGCTGCGGTGGAGTGGCTCGTCGCGGGAGCCTCTCGCAACTGCAGCCCGTGAAAGGGAGGTAGCCCTTGACTCGCCAGGCGATGGATTAACTCTCTGGGTGCTAGATGGACGACTGCCACTGTTGCTAGAGAACAATCTGCTTGTCCGGTTATACTGCTCACTTGGTTCCACAGATGAGGCTGGCCTGCTGCTTGATGCAACAGCTCTACGGGATGCACTGCCTGTACGTGAGGATGTACGTGGTCTCTCCACAGTCCTTTCCCCAGACCGGTCAGTGCTATGCATCTGGAGAAATGGGTAATGCATGATTAAAGCACATGAGATATGTGAGGACTGCACGAGGAAAGACACAACAGCATTGAATTGAATGTTCATAGACCATACAAGAGGCGAAGGGAAGTTTAACTTACAATTTCCTTTAATGACATAGATACGGTCTCACGTGGCCGTTGTGCATAATTGTCACTCGGATTCACAGAACCACTAGGATTCCTTCTACCGGACGCTTCTCCTGCACAAAAAATCATGCTCAAACATGTTTCCGATTGGTATCATAGATTTGTTACACAATTTTTCAAGAGCAGGACAAACCTGGGGTCTTCTCAATCTTATCCATTGAGGGTCCAGCAGCTCCACTAGTTCTTTCCCCTGCCTAAACAATTACAAACAGATGAATAATAAGTCCAACAAACTACAAAATGTACATCAGACAGAAACACAAGACGATTGCATACCCTCATCCGCGGGTTGGAGCTTATCTGAGGATACTTCAAAATGGTCCAGTCAAACACGTAGTCAAACTGGTATCCTGCATTATTAACACAATTAGAAATACAAATTACAAGATGTCCTAGTAGAAAATACCAAAAGAATAAGCATGCGCACTAAAATTATACCTTCCCGGATAAAGAGATCGCGGAATAGTCTCTTCAGGTAAGAATAATCAGGCTTGTCTTCAAACCGCAACGAACGACAGTAGTGGAAATAGGAGATAAACTCTGATGGATACGATTTGCAGAGTACCTAACCCATAATAAACAATTTATGAATGTCTGCCTACTGCAGTTATTATAAAACAGAATTAGCAAGAGTGAATTTATGAGCCACCTCGACAGGAGTAAGCATCTTTTTCTCACTGATTTTGTCATATTTCTGCTTCTTGGTTCCTGCTTTCAGCCCCTGCCATGGTAGGCTGTTCAAAGACAAAAACACCAATGAAATGTTAAAACCATTCACAGAACCATGTGCGGAACCAACCGAACCATTACAACAGACAGGTGAAAAGATTGTTGACCAACTAACCTGCCCCTAAGGAAGTACATAAGAACATAACCAAGAGATTCTAAATCATCTCTCCTGCTTTGCTCTGCACCCAAGTAAATTGTGAGGCTATGCAAAATTAAACTCAACTAATTAGTCAGATGAAACCAGAAACTCACCAACGCCAAGGTGGGTATTGACACTTGCATATCGTGCAGTTCCAGTGAGGTTCTTGTTCTCTCTGCATATTGAAATGAGCATCCCATCATCATAAAACTACAAGAACAGTGCCTTGGCATTGTACCATTGTGCATGACTGCACATAACTTCATACATTTTTTTTGAAGAAAATTCAACATGTTGCATTTACTAAGTGTATTTAGCAACCCAGATGAGTAATGTTAACCAACCTGTATGGGATGTGCTTATGAGTTTGAAGGTCCCTATATTTCTTCGCAAGTCCATAGTCTATTATATATACCTGCCACAAAAGCCAGTAAGATCAACAATAATTAGACCAAGAGATCTCATTTCCATAGGGAGGTGTTTTCTGGAATATAACATATTGGCAGCTACATAGTTAAAGAAACCATCCAGCATTAGCCAAAGATAAAGAAATAAATTATAGTTAGCAGACTATAAAATACAAGCACGCCAAGGAAATCATCGTCGAATGTAACCAAATCACTAGTGCAGGATCTTTTGGGCTTCTCAATTGCAGCACAAGCAAAGCAAGAGGCGGAATGTATGTAAAAACCTTTGGTTCAAATATAATGAGTTGGACAGCGAGAATTAAGCATATGTATAGGATCAGACCTGATTGGCTTTCCTACCAAGCCCCATAAGGAAATTATCAGGCTTTATATCACGATGAAGAAACCCCTTTTGATGCATGTACTCAACCCGATTAATCTGAAAGGTAAATAAGGAATGTGTTAACACTAGCAATTCACAGAGTTAAGACAAAGAGGACAGCCCTATGCACAACTAACTGAGATTTAAGTTAAGAAACAAATTGAGACAGTTTGGAAAATCTGGGATTCAGTGTTCACCATTTGATCAGCAAGCATGAGCACAGTCTTCAGAGAGAACTTCCTACTGCAATAGTTGAACAAGTCCTCAAGGCTAGGGCCAAGAAGATCAATCACCATCACATTATACTCCCCCTCAACACCGAACCACTTCAGGTGTGGAATGCCAGCTGTAACGAAACAAAAAGGGGGGCGAAAAGGTCAGCCCAACTCGCGCATCATACTAGCAACTAACTAACCACAGAGTACCGTCCAATAACTAAAACTGGATGGGGTGGATAGGCTCTCTATGGCATTAACTTACTTCCTCCTTGGAGAAGCATGTATAGCTTCGACTCATAATGAAGCTGCGGGTGCTTTGTCTTGACATTTTCCTGTGCAATAAAAGCAAGCAGCAACAGCAATGACAATCGGTTCCACCAACCAAAACAGCTAACAGTGTTGACAAACAGTACCCAAATGGGCCATCATCATTTCATTTCGCTAGATTTTTGCATCTCAGTGATCTTATCACGAAATAGACCGACATGGCAAATTTTATGGTATGGTAACAAATAAATAGCAATCGGAGAGAATCCAATACCAGCTTGACGGCGACCTCCTCTCCAGTCTGCACATTCACAGCTGCGAGCAACAATAGCAAACAAAGTGAGCGTCTTTCCTCCTAACGAAAACACAGGGTCGAGATCTTATCAATCCGCGGAGAGGGGACAGCCAGGCAGGGAAACTCACCGAGGAAGAGCTCCCCGAACGATCCACTCCCGATCTTCTTGCCGAGCTTGAACTTGCCCCCGACCACATGATCCATCTCGGCCAGAGGCGAATCGCGAGGCCTCGTTCCCCTCTACTCCGACGAGATCCGAGCACGCCTCGGAAGGAACGGCACCGCGCGGGGGGCGAATCGAATCCGGATAAGGGCAGCCGGAGCTCAGCGAGGGCAGATCCAGGCGGCGCACCAAGGAATCCGGGCAGCGGCTAGCTCCAATCGAACGAACGAACAAGGGGACAAGAACGAACGAACGGAAATGGAATCTAAATCAAGCAAAACCGGCGGGGGACGAAACAGCGGCGGACCCGGATCCGGAGAAACGGTAAGGGAGGAAAAAAACACTCTTTTCCCGGAGCAAAATTCCTAGCCGCCGCGGCGAGGGCACGGGGGCGGGAAGCGGCGGGTGGGGGAGGGAGGGGAAGGGAGAGGAGGGGAGGCAAGAAGAAGACGAGGAGGAGAGGAGAGGAGACGCGGAAGGGAAAAGACGGGGGAGGGGAGTGGGGGGACGATGATGATGATTTGATTAGTAAATGGACAGCAGCCGGTTAAAGAAAACTGATTAACGGGGAGCAGGTTCGCGCGAGCAATTGGACAGCTGCGCCCGCCTTCTCTTGCTCTGTCGCTCTTTTCTTTTTCCGCCACTTTAATTTTTTATTAATATATAAAAAAAATAATGAACTCGCACTCATTGAGACTGCCGTACATCATGAAAATATTTTCTTTTGGGTTCTATTAATATAAGATATCCCAATTACATGCATGTTTATATGCAAGTCTTTCGACGTAATAATAAAGAAACATATATCTAGAGCCTCTTATAACAATCTTTCACCTCTAAATCATCATGTTGATGATTATCTAATCTCAAGGGTTGGAATTTAGTACACCCACAACACCAAAAAGAAGCATAACCTTCCAAGCATCTGTTACGATAGACATCAAAACTTGAAAACACTGTGTGATGCAATGCCACGAAAGCTTTATGAGACAACCCTCCAAGCATATGTTACGATAGCCACCAAAACATAAAAACACTACGTGATGCAATGCCACGTAAACTTTATGAGACAACACTCCAAACATCTGTTATGATAGCCACCAAAACCTGAGAACACCACATGATGCAATGTCACAAAAAAAACTTTATGAGACACGTATAACACGACGAAAAAAGTATCAAACATGTTGTCATTGCTTAAAGTCAGTATTTTTTGCAAATTAATTTTGTATTAAGATTATGCTTGGTTGTCACATAAGTTTACCATCATTAAGCTTGGTCAGTCACGGTTTATAAACAATGACTAATTTTTTAATTATTTTGCTCACCTATAATAAACTCAACTTTTTTTCTAACTTTTGCCTATGGTTAGCGGTTTTTTTTTTTAAAAAAAAGCAGCCGGTGGATGTTGTTGCCACAAAAGTACATGGAAACAATTCTTGTGAGCCGAGACTCGTGTGCTGTCGAGCTAGCTTAAAACCATCCAAATCAACACTAGGTAGACATAATGACAAAATGTCATATTTTGATATTTTCATTCTCCACAAGACAACCTACCAAATAAAAGGCGACCCATAACGAGCCTTAATTCGGCTGCTTTTCAAAACGTGTCGCCCACCACTCGTGTCCAATCGTCTCTCTACCCTTTTTCCCGTGGAATCCAGTCTTGGTTGAGCAAGACCTGCACCTTTTTTTTTCTAATGCATCTCGCCATTTTAGAATTTCATCACGCAACTTTTTTCTCGGGAAAAAAAATACGACGACCCTCGTAGAACCATGCAATAGCCTGCTAGAATACTAACGCATGTAACACGTATTTTTGTCTGATGATGAAATCGAGCCGTCTAGAGAGAAAAAGGGCTGTTTGTTTGTACTCGACAATCAACATGAACACATTTCCTAGAGAGGAAAAAAATGGTACTTCCTTCGTCTACATATAAATGCACATTTTGTTTTTCGAAAAATCAATTTTTATAAAATTTAATTAAAAATATATCAAATAATATCAATATTTGTACTGCAAATAAGTATATGACGAAACTATATTTCATGTTCAATTTAATGATATATATTATATATAATAAAAATTAATATATATGTATTTGGTTAAATTTAAAAAGGTTTGATTCTTTAAGAAAAGACGAGCCACAGCTAGGCAACCGAATCGGGACATCCACCACGGCTACTACACGGTCTACACGAGAGCAAAGATGACGTGGCCGTTTTCTTTTTCAGACAAGGAAAAAGGCACTGCACTGTGCAAAGCGAGACGCAGACGGCGTCTCGTGGCGGTGCCCGGACCATCGGGCAGGCAGGTTTGGTGGCGGCCGACACGACACGCTCTGCTCCAGCGCCTCTCTCTTGCCCATCCGGCGCGGCCGTCTCATCCTGGTCGTCGGTCCACGCGGGCGACGGATGAGATCGACCGCGCGTACGGACGCCAGTCCGCCGCTGCTCCAGGCTGGGGGTCTTCTGGAACGGACGGACGGCGCTGCCCTCTGGAGTCAGTCCGGGACAGGACGGGAGAGTTGACCGTTGACGTGACGTGGCGTGGCCGGCAAATAGCAAAGCAGCGGCGCCGGCGGGCTGGTACCGTTGGGGTTTGGGACGGTCTTTATAACGCTGTGGTCTATAGATACGAAGCACGTATCCAACGCATCCTGAGAACAAATCAAGACTCCAAAATTACAAATTTAAGTATTTTTATTTGAGCTTATCTACTGAATTTTTTATAGTATTTTTCTTTTATAATAAATCAGTGAACAATATTTGCAGCTATGATTTTTAAAATAAACGAACAAGCTCTTTTGTTTGTTTGACGGATAAACCATGACAGAAAATACTGTTGGCTGATTTACTGTAGGTGAAAAATATTGCTGAATGGCTGACTGATTTAGCTGATAAGTTCAAGCAAACATGTTTGGTTGGACAACGAGGCTTCTTAAAAGTATAAAAAAATATATTAGCTACTTCCTCTATTTTAAATTTTAAGATCGTGTGATTTTTTATTTTAAGTTTGGCTATTCGTTTTATTTAAAAAATATATATAAACATAGTTATATTTAAGTCTTTTTTAAGAACTTTTATAAACAAATCAAGCCATAACAAAAGAAGTAATATTTTGCATATTTTTTTTGAATAATACGAATGATCAAATATAGGATTAAAAAAATAAATGTCTTATAATTTAGGATGGATCGAGTATGTCAAAGAGAGTAGCAAATTCGGAGTAGACTAGTTCCTGGTGATCGCCTAGAAAACGCTTGCATAACTCTCCACTACTATACTTTTTTAGTTTGTTTCTAGGCAACATCTAGCTATCGATTGTTTCAAAAAAAAAAAAACATCTAGCTATCGATTTGTATGTTCCCGTTGGCGACGTCATGTAGAGCAGAATGGTCGGCGCGGCACGTAGCTTCCACGCAAAAAACCCCTCGTGGATGGCCCTCGTGCGCTTTCTTGCCATGCTTTATTTATTTTCTTTGGTTTACAAGCGACATATCATTGCATTTTCCTCGTGACACTTGGACCGAGGGCCACGGTAAATCCTAATCCAAGAGCTACACGTGCTCGTGGATTGACAGAGTCGTCTCGTCTCGATCTGGTCAGCCGGGGCACACCGTCATATCGTCAGTGATGCTGATCGAGCAACGAGCATCGTCATTACGAGTTGCTGAGGATACGAAGTCAACACGTCCCTTGAAGGAGAACAGATACTCTCCGTACAAAAACAATGCTTGTGGAGTCGAACCAGATTATAAAAAAATAGAATCAGTATTCATCTTAAATATATTTATATTGAATATATATATATATATATATATATATCCTACTATTATGATATTTATTACCCTATAAAAAATAGTACCTTATATATTTAATCAAATTTGGGGACAGAATAGTATTACATTTGGAACGTACAATCGATTACGGCCTTGTTTAGATCCAAAAAGTTTTGGGTCTTTGACACTGTAGAAATTTCATTTTTATTTGACAAATATTGTCCAATCATGGAATAACTAAGTTTACAGACAAACTGTGCAATTAGTTTTTGTTTTCATCTATATTTAATGCTTCATGTATGTGTTGCAAGATTCGATGTGACGGAGAATCTTGAAAAGTTTTTTGTTTTCGGGGTGAACTAAACAACGCCTACCTTATTCACATGGTACTCTTAAAAAACAAGGGTATCGATTAATGACTTATTTACAAAATAAATGATGTATTTAACTATGTTATGGGCCTGTGTGCATTCCACGACAAAAGTTTAGTTCATTTGCTTCACAAGCGACTCTAAACTAGGCTTAGGCTAAAAGTGCCTTGGACGTCCCATACCCTCCACCCACCCACCCATCCACGCCCCTACATGCCTTAATTAAATGAGGAGCAAATTTGTCATTGTACGATGAAGGACTAAAGTTTAGCGTAGTAATTAAAATAGTCTACATGATTCAAACAATCTCATGTCTATATGCTAATGATGGATTAATTAGGCTTAATAAATTCGTATCGTGAAGTACTGACGGCATCTGTAATTTGTTTTTTATTAGAATCCGAATACCCCGTAGAAATCCATAGATCACTCTATGTAATATTCGATGTGACGCCAATTAAACTTTAGTCCCTAAAGCCAAACACTCGTTTTGGTCATCTGATAGGACATGCCAGCGATTGTTTAGTTCCATTTTTTTCAAATGGACAATGTAACACTTTCGTCTGTATCTAACAAATATTGTTTGATTATAGACTAACTAAAGTTAAAAGATTCGTCTCGCAAATTATAGGTGTGTGTATTTAGTTTTTATTTTTTTCTATATTAATGTTTTATGCGTGCGTCTAAAGATTCGATATGATGAAGAATGTGAAATTTTTTGCAAATTTTTTTGTGAACTAAGGCCTTGTTTAGTTCATCCTAATTACACAGTTTACCTGTAAATTATGAGACGAATCTTTTGATCCTAATTTGTTCATGATTGGACAATATTTGCCACAAACAAACGAAAATGCTATAGTAGCGAAATCCAAAAACTTTTCACATCTAAACAAGGCCTAAACAAAGTCTAGTGAAGTGAATGATAGGCTTGCACAGGAGCATGTGTGTAGAGTATATGTATATTAATTACTGCTCATAGATGGGCAGCAGCTGGACATGGACGGCAGTACGGCCATACCGACAAAGACAAGCCCCGCACATTGACGTGTTTCCATGCAGTAATGATCATCATGTGAAACGCATTACAGATAAGGTTAGTAAAGGATAAACAAAGCAGGCAAGCCGCCAAGCGGTGGGGCCGGCCGTGAGCGTGAGGTACCACGACCGGGGGAGCAACGCGTCCAAGTTGCACTGCAGGTGCAGGTGCAGCCCGGCATCCCTTTAATTTGGCTAAGGTCGTGTTTAGTTGATGAACTTAAAATTTTCGTGATATTGTTTGTGGCAATTATTGTCCAATCATAGATTAATTAAGCTCAAAAGATTCGTCTCGTCAATTTCGATCAAATTATGTAATTATTTTTTATTTTTATCTATATTTAATACTCCATACATACGTCTAAAAATTCGATATAACGAGAAATCTTGAAAAATTTTGGATTTTTGGGTGAAAATAAATAAAGCCTAGATAGGGTGGCCGGTGGCGGCTAGCTAGCACATGCAGCACAGCCAAAGAAAGCACAGCCAAAGAAAAGCATCATTACCGAAGGGTAGGTTATTAGGTTAGCAGCTGCCAGCTGGTAGCCAAAGTTGACCGAGGACCTGTTTTGTTTCCCTTCCTTTTAGCTAGCTAAAATTATTTTAACTATTTTTAAGTGATTAATAGAACTAAACTATTTTAGCTCCTTTTAATCAATGTATTTAGAACTTTAGCTACTAAAGTGACTAAAATTTAGCTAGCTAAAATTTAGCAAGGGGAACCAAACAAGGCCCAAATAACAATGCCAGGATTAGCTGCAAAGTTTATATGCATCCAACATACCTATACAGTATACATGGATTGGATACGTAACAAAGTGGCTCCATCAGGATACATCTTTTCCAAGATAAAACAAAATGGCTGCATCAGGAGATACAGGTCGACATTACTTTCTCGTGATAAACGGGGAAAACTTTTCTCAATATTTAAAGGACCCTTTGAGAGTGACAAGGACTGAATTCTGGCATAAGATTATCAGAAACAAAGTGCGATGAACGTGCTGGGCAACAACTGCTCATCAACACAAGACCAACTAACTTAACCTAACTTTTTTGTGGATATCTATTGATGTGTACAAGGGCGTGAGGCATAGAAGATGATGATAGATATACTTCACAGCTACTACATGACAAAAAAAAATGGTGCAGAAAAAGAGGAAATTGTGTACGAGTCGGGAAATCATCAACGGTAGTAGGCCATGTGGCGCGATGAACGGAAAGGAGAAGCGTCCAACGGCGAGGAACGCCTGGCCTGGGTCTCAGGACGTGGAAGTTCCTTCTTTGGGAGTTTGGTCTCTGATCTCAGCCACGACTCAACTACTGACAGCAGGTTCTTGGCGCTCTTTAGCTCTTCGATATCAGAGTATCTGCCAGATCTTCTCAGCTCGCCTTCTTGGATGTACGCAAAGTCGGTAGCCCATGTCTCGAGTCCATCAAATATATGAGTCGCGTACACGATGGTAGCTTCCCTCTGTGGCAAGCATTTCATGTTATGCGATGCAATGAGGAAGGCATGGCCTATAATAACAAACTGAATCTTGTACCTGCTCACACTCTTCCTTAAAGAAATCAAGCAGATCCATTCTGGTCACAACGTCCAGATCAACAGTGATTTCATCAAGCAAAAGCACCTGCAATTGTTTCAGATGTTTTAATGCCATAACAAATATGGGTATATAGAAGTAACCACGAGGACCAAACAAATGAGTATAAAAATAATAAAAAAAGAGAATTAATATGGAATGCCCAACATGAGAAAGGCCCTCCTTGTCAGTATCACAGGGCAAATCATGTTCATGTACTGAATACAGATAAGGATGGGGAATTTCCCATACACTCACCAAAGATGTCCCATACAGAATAACTTCGATGCCAATACAACTAATTTTACAAATATTCTGTCTTCCATTTAGAAGAATATGTACTCGCAAGGATTTATCAGAACAATCAAGGCAAAACAGCTATCTTTTTTGTTCCTCTTTGGCATGGACAACACAGCTATCTAATCAGGCTCACTCAGCAGTGGACCTAGGACCACAGCATGCACCATACAAGTATTCAGCATACAAAAAAGTAAATTACTAGTACAGCTTTGTCAGAGATCACCAAAAATAACTATTAGAGATCACCAAAAATAACTAATGTTAGTTCACGATGAAATGACAAGTCCTGGATTGTTCTCATCCTACCACATCAAGTTTGCACTCAATATTAGCTTAAGCATCATGCTGTCTGAACAACAAAATCCACACAAAAAAGGAACAAAACATCACCTTGTATGGATGAAGAAGACCCATGCAGATTTGCACCCTGCGTCGCTGCCCATCTGAAACTTTATGCATGCGCCATTGCAGATCAATGTCTAGCAGATCAACCAGCTTCTCTCGCCTAACAGGATCAACCCCATCAACTGCTCATATTTCAGGGTAGAGATCGAAAGAAATGATAAGCTAAAAGATTTTCTACCAGCAGTAATGCTGATCTTAGTGCCTATCTTCTAACTTAAGGCATTATTAAACTAGGACTAGGAAAAAACAAACCACAAATGTGCAAGCAGGATTTGTTTAAACAAAAAACACATGCCCACAGGGAAGAACTGATCTCTAAAGAGATGTCAATCAAGGGTTTCAATTCAAGGACAAATAAAGGAGTCCGTTAGGCACATGATATCTTCTGTCAATAAGAACTCCAAGTATGGGGCATGCTGAAATGATGAGCATTGCAGTGTGATAGAATACCTCCAAAAATCATGTGCTCAGCAGAGAAATCGCCTTGAAGCGGAACATCACCCTGAGAAAATTGTTTACAAGTGAGACAGAGAAATTCCACTGAGAAATCATGCACTTGAACACTATGATCTGTCAATGTGCAGAACTCGAGTAACTGTGCATTCACAATTATCAAACTCGGCAAATAAAAGAAAAATTGCAGATGGCCAACTTTTAATAGATGTAACTATGTAAGTAGGCAAAATGGAATATTCTAAGGATTTATTACCTTTTATAAATGGCAAAAGATCTATGTGCCAAAACCCCATTTACGAGATGAGTGTACTTGTACAAACATTGATAATGATGGAACTGGAATGAACAATGTATTAACTATTGCAAAGTAAATCAAATTCCTAAAGCAAGTATACAGCAAGAGAACTTACAGCTGAACCAATAGTACGGCTCCAAGAACCACCCAAGTACGAAAGATCTCCACTGCACACTAGTTGTGTATCATGAAAAGCGGAACCATTGAGAACACGGACCACATCTCTTCCTCCAACCATATGCTTTCCCGCAAGAATCTTCAAGAGTGTGGTCTTGCCTGAGTATTGGCATAAGTACGTGCATAAGCCGCTGTACATAAAAAATTCTCGGCAAAGCTGGTAACCACATCTCAGCTACAAAGTGCTACATGAAACACTAGGGACCATCTGTACATCACATAAAACTTATCTGAAATGGATAAGAATTAAGGAACTACCTCCTGTTACACTCCAACTTTGGAAATAGACAAATTCTAGCAATGGTAATGGAATTTCGAAGTTAAAGTTCTAACACACTTTTCAATCTCCACGATAAACAATGGCAGAAAGAAAGTATGCATGGATGGCTGGATGCAATGCACAATTGCTGAAAAAAAAACATGGGAGTAGCACAAAACGGATAATGAGCAATAGCTGGTGCTACATTCAGTTAGTTTAATTGAATTTATCATTTCATTCAGCTTCTGTACCACAAGCATAACATTGTTTCAAGGTTACACTACCATATGCAATCCCACAATTTCATGGATAACATTAAAAACAACGCCATTCTCATCAATAAAGGGATCATGGGGTGTGGGCAGGCAATCCCCATCAAAACCAACCATCAAATCTCACACTAATTGTTGCAGGGTGCCATTACAAATCGAGGCGGCAGAAACTACTGTATATTACAAAAGGACATTCTGAGTCGCAAATATAATTTCCCCTTGTACCCTAAAACTAAAGAATTGCTGTTTTTTACTTGACCACATATAAAAGTTTGACAGACAATCAGATGAACTATATCTGTGCATAAGCTACTGTACACAAAATTTACTCAGCTAAGCTGGTAACCATATCTCAACTACCAAACGCTACATGAAACACTAGAGATCATCTGTGCATCACATACTCTTTATCTGAAATGGATAAAGACTTCCCTCCTTGGAAATAGATAAATCATAGCGGTGGCACTGGAGATTCCAAATTGAAGTACTACCTTCTGATCTTCATGAGAAAGAAAGGCAGAAGGAAAGTGGAGTACATGTTTATGCAATGCACAGCGCTGAAAAATAAGTGGCGGGAGTAGCACAAAATGGATATAACACAGAAACAGCACTAGTTGGTGCTACATGCAGTTAACTTTATTCCATTTGTCACAACACCCAGCTTCTGCAGCACAAGCCTAGCTAAACAACAGGACTGTTTAATTCCACAATTCAAAGGATAACGCTATAGACAACGCGGTTTAAAAATTGTGCAGTGGACAGTGGAACTACTTCAATTAAATCACAACAGGACGTCCTAAGTCGAAGACATGATTGCCCAGCCTCATCCCCTAAGCCTACAGAACTGTCATTTCCCTTTCACTAGACACCTAGCTGCAGATCAAACTGCGATGGTCAATCAATACGAATACACATACACTCTTCCTACCCATAATACGAATACACATACACTAGGGACCATCTGTACATCACATAAAACTTATCTGAAATGGATAAGAATTAAGGTTACCTCCTGTTACACACCAACTTTGGAAATAGACAAATCCTAGCAATGGTAATGGAATTTCGAAGTTAAAGTTCTAACACACTTTTCAATCTCCACGAGAAATAACGGCAGAAAGAAAGTATGCATGGATGGCTGGATGCAATGCACAATGCTGAAAAAAATATGTAGAAGTAGCATAAAACAGATAATGATATACAAAAAAAGCAATAGCTGGTGCTACATTCAGTTAGCTTAATTGAATTTATCACTTCATTCAGCTTCTGTAGCACGAGCATAACATTGTTTCAAGGTTACACCACCATATGTAATTCAACCATTTCATGGATAACATTAAAAACAACGTCATCCTCAACAATAAAGGGATCATTGGGTGTGAAGAGCTGGGCGAGCAATCCCCATCAAAATCAACCATCAACTCTCACACTAATTGTTGCATGGTGCCAATACAAATTGAGGCAGTGGACACTGGAACTACTCCAATTCAATCACAGCAGGACGTCCTAAGTCGAAGACATGATCGCCTCTCGTCCCCCTAAGCCTACAGAACTGTGATTTCCCTTTCACTAGACACCTAGAGGCTATAGATCAAACTGCACGAATACACATACGCCCCTCCTACCCATAATCCATCAGATGAACCGCGGCGGCAGGAGGCAAGGGGGGACAGGGTCAGGCATACCTGATCCGTTGGCGCCGATGAGGAGGCAGCGGGAGCCGGGTGCGACGCGGAGGTTGAAGCGCGCGAAGAGCGGCGGCTGCCCGTCGTAGCCGAACTGCAGGGCGCTAACCTCGATGCCGCTCCGCCTCCACCCTTCGTCCCCGTTCCCTTCGCCGGCCATCATCTCCCCCCGCAGCCTCACCGCCGGCTGGTTGATCTGACTGACGCACAACCCCCTCGCTCGC
>Ga0182004_10000157_pt1 | contig 31888 bp, 29 predicted proteins | sample Sormic07211540_1_FD_120479 | JGI IMG/M metagenome (GOLD analysis project Ga0182004, IMG submission 120479) | Endophyte microbial communities from Sorghum bicolor roots, Mead, Nebraska, USA - 072115-40_1 MetaG | ecosystem: Host-associated > Plants > Roots > Unclassified | place: USA: Nebraska...
CTTTGAGAAGTGTGCAAACACACATCTCAATGCGAAACTGCTTTGAGATGTGTGTTTGCACACTTCTCAAAGCGAATCCAATGGGTGGGAGAGTGAGGGCATATGCCCTTAAGGGTAAAAAAACTGCGTAATAAGGTATTAGAATTAAAGAAGAGATAGAAAAAATGGATTCTTAGATAAGAAAGTATGTATACGTGGAAACTAAGATACGAAGATATGTGATATGTAGATGATAAAGAGAGAAGACTCGTGATTGGAGAAAATTTTATTTTGACATTTGAGAACATAGTTTATAGGTTAAGATTGCTTTTGTGAAACTTGTCATGTACAATATAGAGACAGAGATATACTTCCTCTGTCTAAAAAACCAATTCCTAAAAAATTCAAGGACAGTGGGAGTATTAAGAAAAGAGAAAGGTACAATGGGAATGAGAATGACAAATATTACATGCTAAAATAACTCTTATATGGAATGGAGGGAATTGTAACCTTATGCATAAAAACAATATTCTAGGTTATTTTTATTAGATATGGCTAGTTTAGATTCAAATTGGCAATAGTTTATATTGTTCTTTTATGACGGTATATAGGTGGGTAATTTATAAGAAGATTAGGGAGCTACTTTTAGTTATGTTTTTACAATCTTCGTTTATAAGTGTAAAAATCTAGAAACGGATTTGAGGGGTTATTGGAGCTTTTAAATAATAAGAGAGGTGGATGGTTGTTCGATCAAATTTTTTATGTTGTAAGAGAAATTAGAGGTCAAAGTGTTACATTTAAATACCGCATAAGGTCAAATCGCACGCTGTTCGTCTTGTCGATCTGGTATGGCATAGCTAAGCGGTGCATACCTTTCCTCTCTGTCTCGAAAGTTTACTGGTGCTGTCTCATGGTATTGTCATTTGACCCGGCACTTTGAAATGCAAATGAAAGAGCTCAAGGCTTCACACGTTTGTTCTCTGTTTGCCCAATGAAAGTGTACACACCAATGAAAAAAAAATCATAAGCAAGTTCATCATCGCCTTCCATCGTACTATTCTTTTCATACCCGTAAAAAAAAGTCGTTTTATATAAGGTTTAGGTCAAACATTATTAGAAATATAAATCATAAATAATTTTTAAGTTATTAAATTTAAAAATATAAAAACCATATGAATAAATTTGTTTTAAAAATAATTTTATAATAATATACATATACCACTTTTTAATAAATATTTTATAAAAAATAAAAAGTCAAAATTAGATTTTAGAGACCGTATTGTTACCCTAAAGTACTTTTTTCATTGGTATGGCGAGACTATTGATCTACAAATATGGCCTTGTTTAGTTCTGAAAAATTTTGGAAAATCGACACTGTAGCACTTTCGTTTGTATTTGACAAATATTGTCCAATCATGGACTAACTAGGCTCAGAAGATTTGTCTCGTCAATTCCGATCAAACTGTACAATTAATTTTTATTTTCGTTTATATTTAGTACTTCATGCATGCGTTTAAAGATTCGATGTGACGGAGAATGTGAAAAATTTTGCAAATTTTTTTTGGGAAGTAAACAAGGCCTATATCGAGAGTGATGTACTCCCAAATGGGCCATCTATCTCCCTTGACTCTCGATTCTTGACGATATGATGCAATAAATGCCAAAAATGCAACCACTAAATGAAGTATACTGTATTGTTTTTTCTAAGAAGTACTCCAAGTCACAGGAACAACAATTTTGGTGTCAGTTCAATCAATTCCATTTCACCACCTCGCAGAAAAGAATTCCTTTTCACCAAGTTATTCTTTGTCATCAAAATTACTTGAAACAAATAAAGAAACCGAAATGATTCTTCCGTCCCTCGGAAGGTGCAGGCTTTCAGCTCCCAAGGAACAGAACAGCAACGTCGGTCTCTATGACCATCACGCGTCGTATGATTAGACTGTCTCCAACGGGTTAGCCATTATGACACCCAAACTTAAAAATGGATTATCCCTGTTGTTTGAGGTGAAAAATTTATGGTCCAATAGAGTAGACAAACCAAGGACGCAATTTGCGTCGGAGTCGACTAGAAACCCAAAAATATGTCATGCCACTCCATCTCTCTCCTTGACCCAAATCAATCCTACTGCACAACCGTACCTGGAAAAGCTTCGTCGTCGACACCGTGTCGTCCAGGCTTCACAAGCATAGATCCCTGGCCAACCAGCCTCGCCACCCTAGGCTCGCCGCCACTGCACGCTCGCATCGGCCACCGCGGATCCCTGCCCTTGCCAGCCCGCCCCACCATCACGCCGATCACGAGAGAGAGCGAGAGAGAGACTCAATGTTGCTACTCCGGTGCCGACGGTCGCGGCTCCCCATCCCTAGAATCTTCACCAGCTCGTGACGTTGCTGCTCCACGCTTCGACTGCTGCCAGCCGGCCAGCTCCTAGGCGGTGCCGCTAGCCCATCCGGGCCCCGTCGTGACCCTTTTGCCTTGTTTGCCTCCTTCTGTTGGAAGAGACAAGTTTTGCGTGTCTTATATCTTTACCGTAGGTGACTCATAGAATGGAATAGGTCTTCTATTTAAGTCAATATGCCTAAATAGGAGATCCCCACTAGAGTATTTTTCTGCGATTTCGTGAAGTCACGTCATCAGTGGGTCCCGCAATTCACTACTAATCTTCAAGTCACGTAGGTGCAACCAACCAAAACTTCTCCCCCACCATCAGCCATGGACGTTCACACATCCGTTCCAATTCCAGAAACTGATACACGTTGATGTCTGAGCTATTTATCTCCTATCTGTTCCACTTCCTTTATCCCTACCCACCATACAGTTTGCATCCTTTAAAAACCTAGACCATCACGGCAAGAGGAATGGTGGTTGTGGCAACAAGTTGAGCAGCAGTGTCGTCGAGTACCAACCCCCACACAGCGGCGTAGGGTCCTCTGCCACCATGTACCACACCCGCTCCCGTCAACCTCCCATGCCGCTCTTGCCCCATCCTCGCGCACCTCCATGCCTACATCGGCGCTCCCATGCCTGAGCACAGGGCCCAACCATGCCTCGCGGGCATTGACAGCCCAGCCATGCTCACCGAGGTGCAGGCCATGCTCTTCTCAGCCAGCGGCAGGGGCAACCGCCTCTTGGATGCCTTCCTCCGCCTCATCCATGCTTACAGCAGCTTCCAAGAGGACATGATGGAGCTAGAACGGGGACCTGACCACCATTCACCGCCACGACGACGTCCGCCTCGCCTTCGCTCTCAGGTCGCAGTGCAAAGCTGGGAAGAACATTGGCTGCCTCGCGGCCTCCACTAGGGACAGTGCGACTGCCAGTAGACAGCAGGCCCTTGCGCCTTGGCCTCAGCGACTTGCGGAGGTTGAGGTGGCCAAGGCCGCCACGTCGACCACATGTTCAGCACCTTTGCGACCATGTTGGCATCGTCCTCCGCTGGAGCGTGTTCCTGCAAGAGTATGTGGAGTCTTGGTTTTGTATGAAATTAGGAGATCGATTGAGGAGGATAGATCGATTAGGGGATTTTTATGCTGGAGTTCATCCGGGAAGGAAGAGACAGAGGTGGAAGATTTTTCTCACATGCAAATTAAAGGAAGGGGATGGGGCATTGGCTCAAGCAGTTGTGTTTTATGTACTCGAGAGTAATGTCCCACGTTAGTTTGGGTATCAATCTATCATGTTGATGATGTTAACGACCAAAAACTGGAGTGGGTATGGTGCATCGGTGTAGACTAGAGGTGAGAGGACATTCAAAATCTCAGTAGTTCCATCATTTCCCTTATTTTCCTTTATTCATTCTTTTTTACTTTCAACTTTAATATTTAAAAGTAGCTCCATGCTCAATATAACGTTACAAAGTTCCCTGCGGGGTATCATCTAGTTTGTTAGAGATAGTCTTACACCGTGTAGCTTCTCTAATGTACTCTCTTCATCCGGATAAAAAATACAGTTTTTTTACCTATACAAATACAGAATACATTCTAGATCTCTGTTAATTACCTCATTTATTTCGCGAAATTTTTTTGATCTGTATATTGGAGCACTTTCATTTATATTTGATAATTATTATCTAATCATAGACTAACTATGTTCAAAAGATTCGTCTTGATAATTAGTTTTTTATCTGTATTTAATGCTTCATAAATATATCCAAAGATTCGATGAGATTGAAAATTTTAAATTTTTTTTTTTGAAAACTAAGGCCTTGTTTAGTTCAAAAAAAAATTCAAGATTTATCGTGACATCGAATCTTGCGTCATATGCATGGAGTATTAAATATAGACGTAAACAAAAACTAATTACACAGTTTACCTATAATTTGCGTGATGAATTTTTTGAGCTAGTTAATCTATAATTGGACAATAATTACCGAATAAAAACAAAAGTATTAGGCCAGTCTCAGTAGCCTGTTTTAATGCACTATTTCCAAAATAAATCTGCTGACAGAGCATCAATGAAACGAACAATGAAACAAACTCCACAATGCATGAGTTTCACCTTGACGTTTCCTAGGCTGGACAAAGCATTTAATTACTGCAAAATGATCGGATCACATGCAAGATGGTGAAACGATTTAGTCCTCAGTGGGAATTTCATCCCGTTTCACCGCGTGGGAAACAACGCCCGCAGAGTTTCACCATAGTGAAACTACTTCCTTTTCTCTCCTCTTCGTTTAATGCAAAAAGTGCAATCTTGCTGACATGGCGCTCTAATAAATGTGCACGACATTTTGGTGAAACCTCCATTGAGACTAACCTTACAGTACCCAAAATCCAAAAATTTTGCCAATTGAATAAGTCTAAACAAAGCCTAAAGTTGACCCAGTGCCCTCCAACTCCAATCAAGCATCTTGATCTTATCTGACCCCACGGATTGAGTGAGCCCGCACCGGATCATGCTGTCGTCGCCCGTCGGTGAGGTACAGACGAGACGATCCGGGACCTGCATGGTTCCATAAAATACTGCCCGTACCATGATATCGATCCAAACACACAAGTACACGAACAGGGACTAAGCTACCTTCGGTTGGCAGCACAAGCACTAGAAAACAACACGTAGTACTCCGTTGAACCTCTGGTGTGTGGCTGAGAAATGTCACAGGCCTGCGGTCCTGCGCGGCCTAGTCCGGCTCCGGTCAACTGAAACCAGCGTCGTGGCCGGCGGGAGCGACGGCTCCGGACGAAACAGTCCAGATCAGCAAGGAAATCCGGTGGTGGCGCCCGCACGCTCCGTCCCAAAATCGCCCGGGGATTGTTTTCCGGTGCCTGATGCCGACCCAGATGATTACGGTCAGATGGATTCTCATGATCGAACGCACGAACCACGTCGTTGTCGTCGCCGATACTATATACGGGGGTCGTTGCCGTCCAAACTTGTTTGATTGTTGTTGCCGCCGCCCGCTGTCCAGTGGGAATGTTCTTCTGCGACAGTGCACTAGAAAGCTACGACTACACCAGTTTCAGAGTGCAGATATTTTTTTATCATGTGTTTTCGAGTTCTACATGTCCCAACAACGTGTTCACTGTTCACTTGTATCGCAAACTGGAGAGACGAGACGAACATTCACATGGGCCTAGACGCCTTTTTCATCGAACTGCTTACTTTGCTCCGTTTTGTTCCATGCGAGACGAAGCAGCACATAACTACAGCGCTTCATCTACCAACCGTGCTGATTCGATCATCTGATCCCGAAAGCGTAACCGGATGGACGTGTGGTGGGCAATGGTACTTTGACGAAACGGCGCCAGAGAAATCTTGCGTTGTGCGACGTCCCATGCCGATGCCGTGGACCAGGCGCCGTACTCCCCGGTCCTCGTCGTCGTCCGCTGCGAGCCCACACGAATCTTCGCCTGCAGTTCCAGGTCCAGGTCCAGCTCCAGGGGCCAGGGCGGCGGGGCCGGCGGCTCTCGAGCGCCGTAATCAATTGCCGACACGCGCATCATTGGCCAGCTGACGATGAGGACGAGTGCCACCACCGGACACACACCGGTGGCGCCTCCCCGGTCCACGCCATCCCCACGGCCGAAACGAACCAACGCACGCAGGCAGAACGACCGGCCGGTCCACCACCCCCAGGGCCCAGAGGCCGCCACACCGGCACGGCACCTCACGGCCACCGCCCTATCGTTTTCGGCGGGACAGACAGGTGCACCTCGCACGGCAAGTCCGTGTCCGTCCACCGCGCCGCGCCGGCCAGGTCGCCAATCCCCGCGCGGCACCGCAACGTGTGCCCGTCCCCGTCAGGCCGCCAACGCCAGCACCACCACCGCCGGACGCCGCCGTCGCCCCGACGGCCTCCTCAACCTTTGCCGGCTGCCGCCACCGCCAGCAGGTGACACGACGAGGACCCACTTCCGAGGGGCCGAGACGTGCTAAAAGATGGTAAGGCCAGTTCGCGACGGAAGCCCTTCTTGCTGCTGCTTCTTTCAGCCAAACAGACACGGCCTGGTATGGCATAGGGAGCACGCAAGATTCACACGAGACCATCAAATTGGCCTCATTTGGAACGGTGGAATTTTTGCTTGCCCAAAATTTAAGAACAAACTATTTCGTATCTGAGAATTCCCATGAAGTTTGAAACAGAGCACAGAGATTGATCACAACACCAGTTGCCTTCGAAATTCAAATCGGAATCATCAATCACAAACAAGGAAAAGATTGACGAAGCTGTTGCCCATCTTGCTTGCCGGGAGTATCTTTTTTTTTTTCTTTACACACGTCTTTATGTGAAGGGGAGAGGTACATAGCCGTCTTGCATAGCTACATGCCCGCATACACTGACACGCACGCACGCACCCGTCTGTCTCCTGCTACTGGTGTGCTAGAGCCGTCGCCGTCGCCGTCGCCGTCCGTCGACGTCGACTCCGGGCAAACGGCACGGCTAGCACGCTAGGCTCCTCCTACTACTTACTACGGTTTCCGGCCCTGACGTCGACGTCGCGGCTCCATTATTGGCCACCTCCGAGCTCATCCGCATTCCACCGAACACCTTGCGCTGCGTCCCTGGCGCCATCTGGTTGCCTGCTTTACTTGCTACTGCTGTCTAGCTAGCTAGCTAGCTACCCCTTAGGTGAGTAGTTTTGCCTAAGGACTAGGAGAGTAGTAGATGGATGAGGGAGAAGAAGAACGACGACGAAATCACTCGTCGTCTGAGGTGTCCGGGGTGGGCTCCCGGTTGAGGTCGGGGTTCTTGGGGCGGCGGCGATGGTGGGACGACAGCGGCTGCGGAGAGGCAGCACCGCCGCCAGCGAGGCCAACGCCAACGCCGCAGTGGAGCGCGTCGACGCGGGCGCCGACCTCGGCCGCCTTCTTGCGGATGGCGGCGGCCGTGAGCCCCGCCCCCGCGCCGCCGTCCCTGTGGCCCTCGGGGTTATCGGCCACCGCCGCGCCGTCGAGCTGGTCGGGGAAGTTGAGCCGCGCGGAGCGGCCGCGGAGGTAGAACACGGCCGTGTCGTAGGCGCGCGCGGCGGCGACGGCGGTGGAGTAGGAACCCAGCCAGATCCGCGACCGCTTGTTCGGCTCGCGGATCTCCGCCACCCACTTGCCCCACTTGCGCATCCGAACGCCGCGATACTGCCTCCCTCCTCCTCCTCCTCCTCCACCTCCGCCGCCGCCTCGGCCGTGCCCTGCCGCCGCCGCAACCGCTCCACCACCGGCGCCCAGCACCGTCGCGGGCGGCACCGAAACCGGGGCAGCCGGCGCGGGCTGCGGCGGCGGGCAGAAGGCAGTGGCGTCCCTCTCCATCCCCCCGGTTGGTTCGGCAGCAGCAGTTTGTTGCCGCTGCGGCGGGGGTGGTGGTGGTGGTCGTGGGGCTACTGGTCTGCGTGTGTGTCTGACCCTTCCCCTCTCTCTTTCTCTTGCGCCTATGAGCGGTGGGGTCTATAAATAGTTGGGGATTAGGCGAACGGCCCAGGTGGGGGATTAGCGTGGAGGCGTTGAGTTGGTGAGAGGGCGATTGATTAGGGCGTGGCGGGATTTTTCGCGGGCGCGAGTCGGTGCGCGATGCTGTGTGTGTGTGTGTGTGTGGCGAGTGGCGACAGGGACGGCCGGCGCCTGCGAGCTGTGTGAGTGTGACGGTGACTATGAGCTTATCGCCAGGGAGTTTTTAGTAGAGTAAACTAGTCGCTCGTTAGGTTTTGGTGTGACGGGTGCGGTCATTAGTGCGGTCGAAATAATTGATGGTCGGTGCGCACTCGGAACGGATGCCCCTTTCTCTCTCTCTCTCTCTCAAAAGCTCTGCAGGACACTGTCACTTCTGAATGATGCTTTGCGGTATGCATGATATCGTATGGTATGGAACGTAACGGTTGTGCGTCCGGTCCGTGATGTAACATGGATTTCCTGTTATATGGCACGCCTCAGTTGTGTCTGAACGCCGCGCCCGCAAAAGCTAACGAGGGACGGACGTGTACAGCGACGAACGATGGCAACGCAACGACGCAAGTAGGCGGCCGCGCGTTGCCAGCTTACGTTACGTGCACCGCATCTAGCCGGCCCCCGCCGCCGCGGCGGCCGTAACAGAGGTCCTGTGCTGGCTAATCAAGAGAGCCGTCGCAGTTAAGCAACGCGATCATATGCCCCCCAGCCGTCGCGACCGTCGTCTGCTACGCGAGAGACGACGTGCGCCGCCGACGGGGGCCGAAGAGCTACTAGACCACCCCCTCGCCCGTGTCATCAGCGGCGCGACACGCGACCGCGGAGACCGAGACGAGAGGCGTGCGCCGCCGACGGGGGCGCCGAACAGGCCGCCCTGGCCCGTGTCAGCAGCGCCGCGTGTCGCGCCGCCAGGGGCAGCGAATGGACGGACGAGCGGACGGGGCTGGCATCGGGGATGGGCCGGCCGCGAGCCGAGACGGTGCGCGCTGCGCGGCGACCGACGAGCACGGGACAGCTAGCGCGCGCCGACATGCGCGGGAGAGCGGCGGCCACGTGGCGGGCGCCGCGGCAGGCGACGTGGACAGCCAGCCCCAGCCCCAGCCCCGGCCGCATACGGGGACGGGATCGCTGCCGCTGCGTCTGCGTGCGACCGCGCCCGGAGAGAGAGAGAAGCCGTGGGCAACGGACGGTGACGGGCCGACGGGGCGGGGAGGGGGCGTGGGCGTCCACGCGTGTGTCCGTGTCGCGTAGCGCGGGGCCGGCCGGCCCCCACAGCCCGACAAGGCAGGGGCGACCGCGACGCCGTTGTTATCCACTATGGTTCGGTCCGGTGCGGGGGCCGGGGTGCCGATGCCGCCCGCCCCGCGGGGCCCTGCCGCCGTGCCGGCCCCTTGGATTTCTCGGCCTCCTCGTCCGTCAACGTGGGGCGGGGCGGGGGACGGGTTCCGTGACGTACTACTACGAGTAGTAGTACTCCACCGTATCGTTGAGCGGCTGGAGTTGGACGGTGGCCGCCGGGGCCATCACCGACTCACCGCTCCCTTGATGCGTTTGGTCGTCTGGGAGCAGCCGCGCGGTGATGATGCAGCAGTGCGATCTCATCAGATCACTGCTCGGGGAGTGGATGCATCGAGCATTCGAGCGTAGTACTTGGGTGTCAGTGTCCTGTCACGCCGGGACACTGAAGGCGATCCACTGATTTTTGGCCGTATGCTGGAGTACAGCACAGGAGTAGTAGTAGGATTTTTGCGTCGGTGGACGGAGCTTCCTGACAGTTCCTTCACAGCGACAGGTGGTTCGATGGCAGCGTGGATAGCGAGCTACGGATCGCGAATCGCGACGCGACTGCCGTCCTGTACTAGCACGTGATTTTCAGTCATGTTTTCGCAGGATGAGAGCAAGTATTACAATAGAGGACTGTAAGCTGGCTAAATGCTGAGGTGGAGAAGAGAAGAGAGGAGAGAGAGGAAAAGCAGGCTGTAAGGGCACTCACAATGCAGACTCTATCATGGAGTCTAAAGTTATTTATTATCTCGAACAATGTGGATTTGGAGTCTAAATAAGACTTGGAGTATTATTTTTTCTACCTCTTTCTTCAATAAATACGGTGCCACATCAGCAAAATACCATAAATAATATGTAATTAATCGTCTTGGACTCTGTGATAGAGTCTTGCATTGGGAGTGCCCTAAGCTTACAGCCAGCTTAGGCACAGGAACCAAGAAATCTTGTGAGAGAGATAAGTGGGCCATGTATTAATAGTGAATAGCTAACTATTATATGAGTGAGCTGGAAGAAGGCTAAAAAAACCTTACAGCCAGCAAGTATGCTGTATTATTAAACTTGCTAGAGTGCTGGTGGGACAGCCAGCCGGACAGGTCGCCGGAGCCTTTCCATACAGAGGAATGAATAGCTGCAGAACCAGAAGATACGCCAACGGAAGCAGGACAGTAAAGATTAATGTAACATCTATATGGAGCCTAGTTCCACTTTTTTGTAAAATAGATATTATACCATTTTTGTTTGTATTTTGATAAATATTATTCAATTATAGGCTAGAGGAGGTTTAGTTTTCCTTTTTTTTCAAAAAATTTTGGATTTTGATCCATCATTTGGTAAAATGAAACTAAACACAATGCAAAGGTGGTTATTCTCTATTTTAGATTTTACCCTCAAGAGGTAAAAAAACTAAAAAAAAGACTCAAGAGGCTCATATTCTGTATTTTGGATGGAACTAAAATATGATCCTAAAAATTTTGACATTTTACATTTCATCACTATAAAGTAGTTGACATTTTACATTTTGGATTCTATGGGCAACGAAACACCCCCTACCTAGGCAGCTAGGCTTTAAAAATTTATGTCGCAAATTATTTTTTTATCTATATTTAATACTTCATGCATGTGCCGTAAGATTTGATTTGACAGGAAATATAAAAAATTTTGCAAAAATTTATAGGAACTAAGGCCTTGTTCAGTTGGCAAGATTCCATGCATGTAGCACTTTTATTTGTATTTGATAAATATTGTCTAATCATGTACTAACTAGGCTTAAAAAATTTGTCTCATAAATTACAGATAAACTATATAATTAATTTTTATTTTTATTTAATATTCATGTGTCGCAATATTTGATGCGATGAAAAATCTAAAAATTTTTACGAAACTTTCTGGGAACAAACAAGGAAGGCCTGGATGTTGTTCTGCTAAACAGCGAAAAGAAGAAAAGGTCGATTTTTTTTTTTGACAAGGAAGAAAAGGTCGATTATCAGCGGAAAGAAATCTACTACAGCCAGACACAGGCATTTCTTATGATTGTTCTCCATCACATCTACCGGCACGGCGGCAAAGCCGTTGTTTAATCATTCAAGTCAACGGCAGGATAAACTTATGTCTGGTAAGGCCTTGTTTAGTTCGCGAAAATTTTTGGCTTTGACTAGTATAGTATTTTTATTTGTATTTGATAATTATTACCTAATCATAGACTAACTAGATTTAAAAAATTCGTCTCATAAATTACAGACAAACTATAGTTAATTTTTATTTTTATCTATATTTAATACTTCATACATACGTCTAAAAATTCGATATGATAGAGAATCTTGAAATTTTTTTAAACTAAACAAGGCCTAAGTTCGAGACCGAGTTTCCTAAAAAAAAAGTTCGAGACCGAGTGACTTGTTGATCTCCCGAATCCCGATACTTAATCCTCATCCCTGTATCAAGATGTTATCTAAAACTTGCACCTGAGTATATAAGAAATGGTTGCCCTCCTTCAGATTTGCAGTTTTGCAGATATTTTCCAGAAACAACGCTTACTCTAAAATTCATTTTTCTTTGTACACATTGGAGTTTGGACATCAAGTTAGCAGTTGCACACTTGCATTGCATACAAAAGGGCATATTTTTGTCCCCATATGTTAACACAAAAGAGAAGCAGCTGTCTCAATTAGCTCAATGACTAACCTGCTGCCTATGTTCTCAAACAAAAATTAAATTAGTACTTCTGGCTGAGGAACTCGCCCCAAAACTGGTGTTTGATATGGATGTAAATCAAATGAGAAATAAAACTCTGTCTCGTCTGCTTAGTTTCCATTCTAACACTGCTCTAATGAACCACAACCGCGGATTCTTGAAATCACATGATCTTTTCCCATAATAAAACAGAGAAAAGTGTTCAACTATCAAAAAGTTTAGTGGTGAGAAATAAACTTACATACAGGTAAATCAATGGTTAGGTACCCCAAACTCCCATACCCTTTTTGGCCAGAAGGAAATAACTGAGCCCTTCCTAGCAATCTATTAGAATAGAGCATGGGATTCAATTGCCAAATAAATACAAGTGCCAGAAAGATAAGTTGTTTCTAGAGTTGCTTGGAGAAATAGAGAGCACAGAGCAGGAATGATGCTCTGTATGGAATTATTTGATGGTCAGCATCAAATAGCCGTTAGGAATTATTCTTCAATAGCCGTTAGGAATGATTGTTTCCTGACAAACATGATGGTCAGCATCAACAAAATTCAGGCATGTGCAACATTTACTGGCTGAATTATTTGATGAAATAGGAGATCCTAGAAAAGAGAACCTCTAACCTTAAGCAGAATAGCAGTGAGCAAAGCATGAAACAATCATGCCTCGGTATGAAAAGTTAGTTCAGGAGATGTGCAGGAAGACAATACAAGCATGTGAACTATGGTGTTGGTTGCTTGGTTGGGTTGGTGTAATTTCATTCTGGAATCTGGATCCTGTGGCTGTGGGAAATGTGCTGAAAAACAAATGAAGTTTGGCTTAGAACTCAATACAAGTTCTTTCCAATTCTCTGGAGATAGCACTAAAGTGAACAAATGTAATCTGCTTCGATGCGAAAGAAAAACTAAAAAGGTGAATTAACTCAACTCAGTTGCCAAACATTCCTATGACAGAGAGAGTGAACCACTCATGCAAACTGATCCATGGTGCAGTTACTTCTCAAAGGAAGACAAACTTGTGACTAGTTCTACAACAGTTTGCTAATTTCCACAGAATCATTTGATCACGTCACATGTACAGAAAACAAAATAAATGAATCCATCCAAATGTTTACTGCTTACCTGTTAACACACATGAACCTCACAAGTAACCATCCTCTTCCTCGTCATCACTACTCCAAAACATGCTATCAAATATGCCATCTGTAATGTCCTCATCAGCGAAGGCAGATATTGTCGTAGCTCCAAGCAAGTTGGTTCTCATTCCAACAATATCGTCAACAACGTCATCAAAGGCACTTGCATCCCAATCGCCTATGAACTGCTCACCCCGCTCATCTTCCTGATCTTCCCGGTACTCTGCAAATGTGCAACTCCTCAGCATCTCCTCATCAACCTCCCCATTCTCAACTCGGTCCCATGGCAACCAAATGTCAGCAACCTTGCCAAGAGCGCGGCAACCGTCACCCACCACGACCGTCCTCAGGTCGGCAGCGCGAGCATTCCGCACAGTATCGGTGAAATCCGAGTCGTCAGAAACGAGCACCACCCAATCGACACCACAGGCGACGGAGTGCTTCACCTGACGCTTGAGCGCGTGGTCCGCGGCCTGCGGCTTGTCGGAGACGGTGCGGACGTGGACGCCCGCGCGTCGGAGCTCGGAGGCGAGCCCATAGCCTACCTTGGGGGTGAGGAGCTCCCGCGCGGCGTCCTCGTACTTGGTGTTGCCGGAGATGAACCGCTCGCGGAACTTCTGCCGCTTCTTGCCCTTGAGGGAGCGGAGGCGGGAGAGCTTCTTGTTGCGCTCGCGCTCGTGAAGCTGGCGGAAGTGGCGGGTGAGATCGGGGCGGGTGGGGAAACGGCGGCCGCAGACGGCGCAGGAGTAAGGCACGGAAGGGGCGACGACCCCCGCGCGCTCGGCGCGGTCGAGGGCGCGGCGGTCGCGGCGCTCGGCGGTTACCCAGACAGGGAGATGGGAGAAGGCGTGGCGGTTGGCGAAGGCGGAGACCGAGACAACGCGGCCGAGGAGGGAGGCAGCGCCGATGAGGGCGGTGGCGGCCGGGAACGGCGGCCCGCGCGGGGGCTTGTTGTCGAGGTCCCACAGCACCACCACAGTTGGGGACCGCGCCGTCCAAACGCCGTCCCGCCCGCGGACCATCTCGACGTCCGCCGATGCGGACGGGTTCTCTGCTTCGGCCGCTGCCACCGTCGCTGAGGCGCGCCGAGTGCGGAGGGAGAGGTGAAGGTGCGAGTGGTGGGTGCGATGGACTTGGAAGGAATGGAAAGGGGCAGTGTTGGGCGGGAGGTGGAGGAAGGAGAGGGCAAGGGGCATGGCGGCGGCGGCGCTGGGCGGGAAGAGCCGTGCGCGGGGAGGCAGGCTCGGATTTCACTGGTGAGTGTGCTGATTGCCTGATTGTGGGAATGAAGATGGAGAGAAAGAAGACGACGGACGCTTCGTATTGGAGAGAACAGGATAATCTTTTTTTTTCCTTTTTCTTCTGAGCAAGAAGTATGTTTTTGCGAGATATACTGCGTTCCGTCTAAAAATATGTAGCCATTGTGTTCGGATTCTTCAATCTCCGTAAAGAAAACAAGGGGAAATTAGTAATTAGGTGCAGTATATATATAAATATAAACTTCTTGGTAAAGAAGAGAATGGGAGATTAGGAAAATAGTTATGAACTTATGAGTTTTATAGATGGTGTTTGGATACCATAACAATTGGTCTTTTTTATGCCAAGTTACCAAATAGGAGACCAAATATTGAGTTCATAATGTGGTCTTTGGTGGTTAGAGCCCATCAACACTTATTAGCCCTTAGACTTGTTAGCCCTTAGACTTGTTAGCCCTTATTATTTCATAATTGGTTTTTGGTTAGTCTATTAACACGTGATGGACTAATGTTTAGCCTTAGGGTCCAAATACTTCCTTAAATTTTAGGCGTTGTAATGAGAAGAAAAATTATTAAGTAGCTTTGGAGCTCAATAACTCATATGCTCTTTTGGGCCATCAAAAAAACAGCCCACTAGCCCATATTAAGTCTTATATATTTCCACCCGCAAACCCTGATGTTGTCTACTTTCCCCCACTCCCTTTGGCGGCCGCTGCAGATGGCTAGCACAGGTGAGTGCTTGCACTTCCGTACCATAGAGGGCAGCGCACTAGCAACGCAGTGGTTAGAGCGCGTTAGGAGATGCAAACATGGCGCCGGCCACATCATCGTCGGGGAAGAACTTGTCCTTCTAAAACAGGTTCTTTGTTGTTTCTCGATCCAACCCCTCAATCTCTTGCTAATGCTAGCTAATAGTTGATCATGCATCTGTGCAATTGAATGTTGAATCCTAAAGTGCATCATCGCACAATATTAGATCAGAATTTTTGATTGATGCCTTATTTGTAGATGTTTCAAGTTGAAATTTAATCTTGGTGTTTGTTGATTCTCTTTTTTCTCTATCTCATGAAGTTTGTGCCAAGCTCACTTATTAGATGCTTGATGAAGAGGGAACTAATGCCCCACATGTTTATGGTGGATGTATCCCCTTGTCCATGATTTAATGGTTATAGTGTCATCTTCTTCCTTGTCTTTTGTCGACGTTTTGTACCGACTCATATTTTTGTAGCTATGTGTATGGATTTTCTTTGTGTGTCTAGAGCACGAGTGCTCAAAGTTTGCATTGGGAATGCAGATGAATGAGGGTTGAGGTTCTATGCTTTAAGAGTATTAGAATGCTTTCAATCCTCCTATAGAGAGCCCTGGTTACAATGAAATAGAGGGAGAGAGAGAGAGAGCTAAAAATGAAGAAGGGATAGGTTTTGTCTTTCCTCCAACGTGGCGTTGGTCATTGTCCTTCGTCTTTATATCCTTACCTAGGGATGAAATCTTGGAGATCGTGGGGCTCTGACTCGAGTGTGCATCATTGAGTCATGGCATCAGTGGTGCCAAAGGGATAGGGATGCCATGTTTCTATCCTTTTGTGTTGTGTTGTAACTTCAAATCCTATAGTTATGGTCTCTTTTGTGCAAGCATGGGTAAGCATGCCTAGCACCAATGTCATGATGGACTGGTACGGTCGCTCTTTGACTTATTGGGAAGATAGATCATTTGAGTCCTAACGAGGAGTTCAAATCTTCATTTGGTCATAACTAGTATAATTGCTCCTTTTTCTTCAAAGAGCATCCAAGTTTCTTGGGCATCAGAAGACCTTTAATCTAGGTTGGTAACACCAACCTAGACTAAAGTGTCTACATTAGTCAGAATTGGTGTTACAAACCCATCTTAAAGGTCCTCTAACGGGTTACTTCAAAAGAAAAGCATCCAATCTAGACTCATATGTGTTGTGTAGGTAGGGTGAAAAGGTAAGCATGAGGCAATACATGAGGATTTGGGTGATAATCCCATGAGGCACATGGGTGGGACGTATTATTCTTTTTAGACTCTAGGACCTTTAGTCTGGGTTTAAAGCAATCAAGACTAAAGTACACTTTAGTCCCGGATTCATAGTCCTAGTTGGACTTGCTTTTGGTATATTTCCCTTCTTGTCCTTCGAAGGATGAATTACATCTCAGCCCTTTAGTTTGGTTTAAAGCAACCGAGACTAAAGAGTCATGCCTTTAGTCCGTCCTAGATTTGTAGTTCCAATTGGACCTACTTTTCTACTAGTGCGAATACCCTCATGTTGAGCCATTAGAGGCCTTGGTACAACTTACTTCTTATCCTTTGAGGGTCAGATTACATCTGAGCCCCTTAGGGAGCTCGAATGTTCCCCTTATAGGGTCGGTGGGGATTTAGGCTAGGGTGAAGCCTATGGCGGTGGCTCAATGAGTGTACTTCGTGTGAGATTGATCTGTCTAGGCTGATGGCGAATACACACTAAGTTTCATACAAATACCCATGGGTGAGGGTAAAGCTGGTAATGGTCAAAGAACCAAACCAAGTTTACTATAGACCAATCAAATTAAGCACAAGAGACCAATCCAATCCACTCCACCGCCTTGCTTGTGAAAACCAAACTAATCTAGCCTAGTAGAATCTTCAACCTCAAACGAATCAAAACCCACGGGTTGAAATGGGTCTAGTCACTCTCCAACACCATCAGTAGACCAGATGATTGATTAATCTAAACAATAATTATTATATCTCATCCATCTCGAGGGGAGCACTACTACATAATTTTTTCTGAGGTAAGCAAAAGTGATTTTCCGAGGCGGGCATCACAACCGCGTCGGATCTAAGGTCGTGGTAAATCAACGATTTACCGATGTGGTTTGATGCCCGCCACGACGCCACGGTTAATAAAATAAAAAAAGAAAAAAAAAGAAAAAAGCCTGTATCCAACCCTAATTTGGCCTAGATCTACCGCCTTGGGTACTGCCGCCGCCGCTGCCAGGAGCAGGCCACGCGCACCACCGCTCCTTCTCTCACCGTTGCACCCGAATCCGCCCTCCTGGCAATGGATCTGCCCTCCCGACGACCACTGTGGAGGTGTTGCCCACCGATGTGGAGGTGGAGGAGCTCGCCGTCGTGCCTTCTTGCTTCAAGTGTGAGAGAGGGAGGGAGGGAAGGGACGGCCGCCACCGTCAGCCTCCACCGGATCCGCCTTGCCCGCGCCACCTACATCACCCTCCACTAGATCCACCCAGGTGGAGGTGTCGCTCGCTTTAGGTGGAGGTGGATGAGCTCGCCGAGGTGGAGGCGGACAAGGTTGTCGCCGTGGTGAAGGTGGACGAGGTTGCCGCTGTGGCTCCATCCTTGTCATGGCAGTGTAGGAGAAAGGGAAGGGGCGTGCGGAGCCGGTCGCCACCAGAGAGAGGGAGAGCGCTGATGAGGGAGAGGGAGTAGGGGAGGAGGAAGGGCGCGTGCGGCTGAATGAGGGAGAGATTGAGGGTTTAGGGTTTTATTCTCAACATATATATGTGACGTCGTGTCGGGCCAAGGTGGGCCGAGGTGGATTTTGAGTGGGCTTGACGATATTAACCGAGGCGGGCCTTATAAGAAGTCCGTCTCCGAAAATGAAGGTATTTTTGGAGACGGGCCTCTTATAAGACCCGCCGGTTAATAGATTTTAGGAGACGTTTATTTTGTAACCGCCTCCGTAAATCTATTTTGAGAGGCGGTTGTTTATAACCGCCTCGGTTAATAAACAATATCCGCCTCAGTTAATCCTAGACATTAACCGAGGCGGTTGAGAATCATGCTTGCCTTGGGAAAAAAAACTGAAACACCTCGCAAAAAAGATTTTTTGTAGTAGTGGAAGCGAGTTGGCATTGGTCATAGGCTCAAAGAACCCACGTGACTTGTGCATTGATGATGCAGATCTTGGGATAAGCGATGTGCCAACACCTTTCTTTGCTCGCAGCACCATCGACTCCTAATCAATAAGCAGGATAGCCGACGCCATCAATGTCTGGTCGTGGCCAGTCGTCAGGTGCCGTCGTAATGGATGAGGAATCAGGGATAACAAAACTAGAGTCAAAGATTGCACGTAGGGCATCAGGTTTAGGAGACCGCACTATTTAGAGCCAGATCGATCGAAGCCAATTCGTTATGATGGCTAACCTAGACCAGACCAACCCAAAAGTTTGCTCAACCCGTTTACTCCAAACAGGCCTTGTTTGGACCTCATGGCAACACTTTAGTCCTACATTTTTAGCCCTTTTTTGCCATGAGGATCCAAATAGGTGGGCTAAAGATGAGCAAATGGATAAACATTTGCTCTACTAGAGGCCCTAGACTAGGCTAAAAGTGCAACACTCTCTTTATCTCTCTTCTCCTTTTCACCTTTTAATGTCTTTTGGCACATAGATCCAAATACCCCACTTGGACTAAACTTTAGCACCTTTAGCACAAGGGCTAAACTTTAGCTCATGGCGAATGAATCTAAACACCATCTAAATAGGTCCAATAGAAAAACCAAACCGTAAAAAACGATTTTGACCCAAATCATTACCAGGTTTAGGTGAGGGTACCCTTTGTACTGGTACCTTTGAACTTGATCTTATCCTAGTGAGGGAGTCATTAGGTTTATCTTCTCTTCCTACCACTCTATCTACCTTCAACGAGGTCTATACTAGGCTTGGGCAAAAAAAGACCAAGAAACAAACCAAAAATATCGAAACAAATTTTTCTACCATGAAAGTGAATTTATTAAACAGTGTAAAATATGCTGAGTTTGAATATTGTTATATTATTGATTGTATTATTATAGACTATTATTTTATGTATTTGTGGTACTCTAGTCTTATAGTCTTGTGGATTTTTTATATGTATTAGATAAATGTCTATGAGTTGCGTAGTGTGATCAATTGGCCCCGTCTATGACAATGTACTTCTTGAAATGCACACATAAGTTTTTTCCCCCAACTCTATTCAGATTTGGTTTTCATTCGGTGTGCACATGTTTAATTGCATCTATGTACATCTATCTAATAATTTATATTTGTACAATAATGTTCCTATTCTAGTCTAGGAAATAGAAACTGCATAGAGGCACCGTAGGTCCGTACCTTGAACTTCCAGGCCTCTAGCCTCGGCCGGCATTGTGTCTCCGGGTCGCAAAGGATTTTGTTTAGTCGTGAAAAGTTTTTAGATTTTAATATTTTGGTCTTGCTTAGATCAAAAAGTTTTTGGATTTTGATATTGTAGCACTTTTATTTTTATATGACAAATATTGTTCAATCATGGAGTAACTAGGTTTAAAAGATTTGTCTCATGATTTACACACAAACAGTGCAATTAGTTTTGTTTTTATCTATATTTAGTGCTCCATGCATGTACGCAAGATTCGATGTGAAGAGGAATCTTGAAAAGTTTTTTGTTTTCGAAGCGAACTAAACAAGGCCTGTAGTATTTTCGTTTGTATTTGACAATTATTGTCCAACTATAGACTAACTAGGCTTAAAAGATTCGTCTTGTAAATTACAGACAAACTATGCAATTAGTTTTTGTTTTCGTCTATATTTAGTGCTCCATGCATATGTTATAAGATTTGATGTGATGGAAAATTTTGATTTTTTTTTGATTTTTGGGGTGAACTAAGGCTTTGTTTAGTTGGGGAGTGAAAAGTTTTTGGGTATCACTTTGCATGTTTCATAAGATGTTGGAAGAGGTATTTGGATAGTAATAAAAAAATAAACTACATAACTCGTCTGGAAACTGCGAGATGAATTTATTAAACCTAATTAATCAGTCATTAGCACATGTGAATACTGTAGTAGCGAATTAGGCTTAAAAATTCGTCTTGCGATTTACAATCAAACTGTGTAATTAGTTTTTGTTTTCGTATATATTTAATGCTCTATGCATGTGTCAAAAAATCGATGTGATGAATGAAAAATTTTTATAGGTGGGAAACTAAACGAGGCCTCCAGATCGACAAGTTACCCGCCTGCCATGGGGCTCCGGGATGTTCGCCCCAAACCATTTTCCTGTGCTTCTCCCCTTGTGGATAGAAGGAAACTATATTCCGGTCTCACGGTTGTTGATGCGTGGACACAGCTTCCTCCATTCCTTGTTAGGGATTTGTATTTTTGACAACGTAGTCATAGTTTTTGCTGAGGAGCGGGCCTGATGCGCAATGGCGGAGTGCAAACTCACGGTATGTTTCCATGACTAGTGTTGGGCTAGCTTAATTAGCGTCGTAGACAGATTGATTAGCGCCAAGGTACTCACGATTTACATGCTTCTTTTTGTGGTAATACAAAAGCTAGTGAGGCCTTGTTTAGTTCACCCAAAAAACTAAAAACTTTTCAAAATTATCCGTCACATCAAATCTTACGGTACATGCATGAAATATTAAATATAAATGAAAACAAAAACTAATTACATAGTTTGTCTGTAAATCGCGAGATGAATCTTTTAATCCTAGTTACTCTGTAATTGGACAATGTTTGTCAAATAAAAATGAAAGTGCTACAATATTAAAATATAAAACTTTTTGATCTAAATAAGGCCTAAAAACCATTCACGGAATCACACGTCACTTTCGTCGGATAGGAGTGTATGACAAGATCACGTAGGACACGCGGTTTGACCAAGTGAGGGGTGAGCCAGGGTTTTTAACGTGGGCGTTTAACGTGGCCATGCGGGATAGCGCTCGTTTTTTAACGTGTGGATCGGATGCGGTGCGATATGACGATACACTTAGTTGTTTTTAGGTACATAAATGTATTTGGTACTATTATTCTATATAAAATCATGTCAAAATTTTGTTTTTGAACCTGCTATTATATGTCTATGTTATCATCAATTTGATTTTTTTTTTATAAACAACGAAACTAAACCAAAAATACTGAAATGAAATTTCTTTATTATCGTTTGTTTTGAAAGGAACTGATCAATACTTATTTTTTGAGAAACCGAATTTATGTGGAACCGAAGTAACAAACCGGAGCATGCAGTAATGCCAAATGCCGAGACCATAAAATAAAAAGACGAGCACACTGTTTTTTCCTACCATAAAATAAAAGACGAGCAATTTCCTACCATTCTACCATAAATAAAATAAGAACCTAATAAACGCTCACGCTCACGCTGACCAACGCCATACCCGCCGCGGCGCACCGTTTGTTATCCGACGCAGCCACGCGCGTTCCCTTTTAGCACCACGTTCCCACGAGGAATCTCCCAGCTCCCACTGCCATCCGGTCCCACGAGATATCGACCCCACTACTCAGTGACTCTAGATACGATCAAATCTAGTTATATCGCCCCCCCCCGGCAGCTGGCGCCACGAGGTTGACGACAGGTATCCGGTAGGCAGGCAGCCAGCCCGCAGACAGCCCCACAGGGCCACAAGGTCACGAGCCGCTCATTTTTTCAAAACAAAAACGCCTCCTCTCTTCCGCAGCCCGCAGGCCGCAGCCCCGCTTCACCTCTATCCCTCCCCTCTTCTCTCCTCTCCCCCACCAAATCCTCGTTCATTTTTTTCTTTAATCCAAGCGACTTCGCGTGTGAGAGCGGGAGAGCGCGCGAGGCTAGGGTTTCCGCGGGCGATGGAAGCAGCGGCGGCGGCGCCGCCGGCAGTGGCGTCGTCCGCATCTGCATCGGCTTCCGCGGGCCGGTCGCGCCCATCTACCAGCGCTGCCCAGGTTCGTCTCTCCCCCTCCTGCGGTGCTGAGGTTCCGCGTGCGCCGGTCGGCGTGTCGTTCGCGTCTTGGGTCGAGGGGGCAATGCTGATTGGATTTGGTGGCCGATGCGGCGGCGATCGGTCGGTTTGGAGTAATTCGAGCAGAGATCTGGCGGCGTTTGCGGGGGTGTCGAGTTGCGGGCGCCGGATTTCGATGCCGAGCTTTAGCTGACTGCTCTGTTTGTGCTGCTGCGCGTGTGCTCTCCTTTAGCGAGGTTTCTGTCTTTGTGGCGGCGGTAGGTGGGGTTGCCGCGGTGTTTTTTTCTTTTCTTTTCTGGAGACGACTTGGTTTCGTTTCAGGTTGTTTTCAGAGACCGGATAGTGGACTGGTCAACAGTAGACTGCATTCCATAAAAAGGTTGATGGAATCAGAATAACTACTGTACTTTCAGCTTGGAGCTGGATTCCGCATTTTTTTTTCTGTGAGGCTGTATCGTTTTTTTCCAGTGACTTGTATATTGAATCCAGGGAATGTAGCTTGGCAAGCTACATCCCTGCTTCGGATTGTTTTGGTTCTGAACTCCGAAGAGCTGGCCTATATTTTATGGACTTGTTCCATTTTTCACATAGAAGGGAATTCTGGGGGTGCAACCATCATATACCGTGTGGTGATAACACAGTCAGCACAATAAGGAACACTACAATAAAAGTTGTTGTCATGTTCTTAAACGGTATTCAGTTCTCTATGGTAGTATCTTACTCATAGCAGAATGCGGAACTAAGTAATTTTTGCACAACATTTCATGTAAACAGTGTGCTCACATAAGATGATGTGAATGCGGATACAGCTGACCTTATACAAGAATGAAGTTAGTTATATTTAACTGTTATATGTAAACCTTTGGTCTGGAATCAGAAAATTCTTGGACTCAAGGAGTATATTTTAAATGTCATTCTCTAAGTTTTGTTCATCTGGTGAATGAATCAAATCAATATGATATAACTCAGGGATTTTATGTATGTGTTCCCTTAAAATATTTGTTTTCTATGCAGTGCATTTGTTTTTTTCCCTAGTCTAATTCGTGTCTTTCTTGTGCAAAACGGTTAAGAATTATGTTAGAATTGAGTATCCATTTTTCTGTTCTGATTTATTTTTATTAAGAATGTTGGAGCTGTATACATAGAGAACCATTTGTTGGGTTCTGATAGTGATATTGATTTTGATCCAGAGCTGTTTGCCATTTAATCATATTAGCTGGCATGTGGGTTTGTACTATGCCTGCTGTGATTTATTTTACTGCTTCTGCTTTTCTTAGGACACCACTATTACGGCTGTGCAAGCTGGAGAAGAAAATGCTGCCTCCCCCTATGTTTTATCTGTTATTGACTCGTTAAAAAAGAGGATTACAGCAGATCGTTTGACTTACATTAAGGTGCCTTGAACTTACATATTCTGTCCTTTTTCAGAATATTTGTACCCCATATTTATGCTGCTAATTTTCTTCTTTTCATCCCTTGCCAGAATAGGATAGGGGAGAATAAGATTAATCTCAGCAGCTATACACAGAGGACTTACAATTTATCAAAAAATAGGCAAATTAATACATCAAAGGGTACTGATTTGGCATCAAATTTGCTCACAAAAAGGCAAGATGATGCGCTATGCACCCTGCATAGTTATGATATTACTCCGGTTGACAAAGATGGTGGCAATTTTCAAGATGAAAATCCTTTCTCCTCATCAAATGTTATTTTTGGTGGAAATCTTGGTCCCAAGAATGCTATTAGACCAATTAAATTACCAGAAGTGCCAAAGCTCCCACCTTATACAACATGGATATTTTTGGACAGGTCAGTTTATAATCATAGGCTTTTCTTGGCATCCCAAACCCTGCATACACTATCTAGGTACTGACAATAGAATGTGTCATATACATGTTAGAACACATTTAGCACATGCAAGATTTGGTGTTCAATCTTTATTTCGATTTTCCTAGTGACCCTTTGGTACCATTTTTTTTAATTGCCAAACCTGTCCCTTTGCTAATTGTATTTTATTACAAGAAATGTGGTGGAAGCATATTTTGCACTAATGTTTCATATGGTTCATTTCTAAAACTTGTCAGTTTTAACCAAGTTTATAGTAAAATGCACCAACATCAAATAGTTTCTATGAACTGGAAAAGCTTGGTTGAAGTTAGAGAAAAACTTGTCTAGTGCATTTATTTGGTACTGTAGATGATAATGTATTTTTCTATGAACTTGGTTAAAGTTAGAGAAGTTTGATTTGGGACAAAACTAAAAGGACCTACTTTTGAGGACAAAGGGATTAGTATGTTACAGTATTTTAAACTGATCTTGTTGTGTTGTATTGTTGCCAGATTATGAAAATGTAATATTTAACAGTAGTATGATATTGGGATATTTATGAAATAGTGTGCTACAATATTTGATGGTAGACGGTAGTATACTAAGTGCTAAAATAGTTGTCCCTTGGCTGAAAAATAAATGCAAACATGTATGCAAGAGGCATCAGTTCGTTTTGTGGTATTTCACAAGATTAAGGTCTCTTGAGATGTAAGGGTTTCCTGGGGTTTCATTCAGGAACCAGAGGATGACAGAAGACCAATCTGTACTTGGTCGACGGAGGATTTACTACGATACCAGTTGTGGTGAAGCTCTAATTTGCAGTGACAGTGAAGATGAAGCCATTGAGGATGAGGAGGAAAAAAAGGAATTTAAACATTCTGAAGATCGCATTATTCGGTATGGAAGCCTGTGTTATTTTTCTTTTGCATTGGCGTGGATGGTGTTTGAGTTATGCACTAATTTGTGATTGATGGATGTGATGATTTTTACAAATACAATTTGTTGAAGGAATACAGTTGCACTCAACTTTCTTTAATGGAAAAGTTACATATTTCTTTTTGAGTTGGAATAGGTTACATACACTGCTGCTATATCATTGAAATATGATAAGTTGTAAATCATCAGAAAACATTATGTGCTTGTTCAAAAGTATGATGCCTCCAAGCTATCATGTGGAGTTTGAACTCAATTACACATTTGTAGCCAGTGGCGGACCCAGGATTTGCTCATGACTAGGGCCTCTACGTAGCAGTGAAAGCGATTATACATTTCATTTTTTTACACAAAAGTTTTTAAAAAGGTTAATACTTGTTTTTGTTTCTTTTCTATCGTTCTGGTTACTTCTCAGGGCGCAGGAAATAAATAAACTGAAATACCCAAGGAGAAGAAGAAAAAACTATTAAAGGAGGCAAACATGAAGTGTAGGGTGAACTAATGTCGCTAACTGCAACATATACTTCTAGCTTCAAGATTATGGGCTCTAAAAGGCTCTAGAATTACGTGTCATAATCATATCAAGGATTATGTTATTTTCTTAAATATTTTCTGTTGTAGTTTGTGCATGGTGTTTATGGTTGATATATTGATTCTGATGTTAGGCTATATTTTGGCTGCAGACTTTGTTCTATTGTATAAAATATATTAATTAAATATTAAATTTATGTCTTCACTTGTAGGATAGATCATCGATTATGAACTGTTGTGTCTGCTTGTTTCCACTTGATCAGTTATATCATCTAATAGCCTGCTCTTTTGTACTTTGTTAGGATGACAATTCAAGAATGTGGCATGTCTGATGCTGTACTGCAAACACTAGCTCGATACATGGAGCGGGCTACTGATGACATAAAGGCTAGTTTCTCTTTTGTTTCCATATGACTCATTAAAGGCGTGTATGAGAAAGGTGCCCTTTTTCCATTTCATCTACGAGATCTGACGTATAAAATGACATCCTTTTTTACAGGCCAGGTATGAAATCCTGCATGGTGAGAAAACTAAGGATTCTTGCAAGAAAGGAACTGAGCATAATGCCAAAGTGGAAGATTTGTACCGTGACAAAGATTTGGATGCAGCATTGGATTCCTTTGACAATCTGTTTTGTCGACGATGTCTAGTACGTCTGACTCTTAACTTTCAGATATTCATTTCTAGGACCAGTGTGCTGACAGACATTTCTGCTCATTGGTGATGCTGATAGGTGTTTGATTGCAAGCTACACGGCTGTTCTCAAGATTTAGTATTTCCTGTAAGTTTTCACAAGTTGAAAGAGTTATTTCTAAAACTGTGTATTTACTTGATTTGGGTCTTCTTTGTACAGACAGAAAAACAGACAGCTTGGAGTGGTGTTGATGATGGTGTACCCTGTGGTATTCATTGCTATAAACTGGTTCGTATTTTGTTGTGAATGACATCAAATAGCTGTTTTTGTGGTGTGACAATTTAGCCTTCTGAAGTTCTGAACTTTGAAGCATAAGCTCATGATTTTGCTTTGGTACTTGTTTTGTTAACAACATTTTTGCAGGCCTCTGAACCAGATTCTGTAGCTGGAGTTGATCACATGCTTATTGATGTTGAGGAGCCCGCTCGCTCATCAGACAATGTGATGAACCAGCCAGGCCCAAATAAGAAAAAGAACGGCTCCAGTGGAAGGAAGGCTAAATCTCAACAAAGTGAAAGCTCTTCAACTGCAAGGGTTATCTCAGAAAGCAGTGACTCAGAAGTACATCCAATAAGCAATAAATCTCCACAACACTCCCCTAGTCCCTCAAAAGTTAAAATTGGGCCGAAAGGTGGAATCAGAAAGATTACCAATAGACGAATCGCCAAGAGAATTCTTATGAGTGTGAAGAAAGGACAAAGGGAAATGGCATCATCTGATTCTAATTCTGTTAGTGGATCCTCTTTGGCAAGGGACATGAAGCTTAGATCTGATACACGAAATGGAAATAAGGAATTAATTGTATCCTCACAACAGAATTCTCCAAGCACAAGAAGTTCCAAAAGGAAGAGTACACCTCAAATTGGGAATAACTCGGTTTCTGCTGAAGTTTATAATGATTCAACAGAGGAAGCAAATAACCGTCATTCAGCAACTGATGGTTATGATAGTTCAAGGAAAGAAGAATTTGTCGATGAGAATATATGCAAGCAGGAGGGTTACTTGAGATCCTGGAATGCAATTGAGCAGGGACTTCTGGTGAAAGGATTAGAGATTTTTGGAAGGAACAGGTTGGGTCTTTCTCCTAATATCAAACTCCAGATAGCTCATAGTGATCTGAATGGTGTTCCTTGTGCATTGAACTTAGGAATTTTGTTTCCCTTAGTCTCCAAATTTCTTGAAATTCATCTTCTGTTTACCTTGTGAGATCACATAAACATATTGGAGATCTTTCTACTGTAATTGTAAAAAAGCAATTTAATCTTGGTTTAGCTAATCTCAATAGTTACACTGAACCCATGGTTTGCCTTTCACACAGTTGTTTAATTGCTCGGAACCTTCTTGGTGGAATGAAGACGTGCAGAGATGTTTTTCAGTATATGAATTATATTGAAAACAGCAGTGCATCTGGAGCTCTTAGTGGTGTTGATTCTCTTGTTAAAGGATATATTAAGGTTGGATTCACTGTGACCCTTATTTGTTGATACTTATAGTCAAGCCGGTAACTTAATTTGGTGTTGTCCATGTCGATGTCCCAGGGTACTGAGTTGCGCACAAGGTCAAGGTATTTTAGAAGGCGAGGTAAAGTCCGTCGTTTGAAGTACACCTGGAAATCTGCAGGTTACCATTTCATAAGGAAGAGGATTACTGAAAGGAAGGATCAGCCTTGTCGACAATATAATCCATGTGGTTGTCAATCTGCATGTGGAAAGCAGTGTCCATGTCTTACAAATGGGACATGCTGTGAGAAATACTGCGGGTGAGTTGTGTTTTCCTTTGCATCAGCTTATTAGCATGCATAAATTTGGTTGTCAATCTGCATGTGGAATGCAGTGTCCATGTCTTACAAATGGGACATGCTGTGAGAAATACTGTTGGTGAGATGCCTGTTTTCCTTTGCATCAGTTTATTAGTATGCATATTTTTTTATGTACAGCTTATTCTTTATACATTTTGTATCTCATTTTGAATAACTAATACATTTTTTTTCTGCTCTAAAGAGGGGCGGTGGAGACCTAAGGGTCACTAATTGACAACCCTATGCAGCATTATCTATCATAATTTTACCTACGTTTTGCTGATATCAGAAATGTTTTATCCGTTCTGCCAGATACTTGCCCTTTGTTTAGAATACAAATTTTTCTATGTTAGTCTTGTTGCAGGCAGACTCTAATCAGGAATGGTTGCCCTTCTGGTTATTATTAAAGGTGTTGGTCAGGGGAAAAATTATAGTATAGACAGTTAGAGATTCACTTTGGTTTTCTATGCTGTTGCAACGCTGTGGTAAATGAAAATCAATTCTTTTCTGATGCTGCTCTTTGAGTTGCTGTCTTGTCGTGGCCCTTTTAATCTAAGAAACATTTGTATTCAAATATATTGTGGCAATGTTTGGATTGTTGCTTGAACCATACCATCTAGAAACATTTGTATTCAAAGATATTGTGGTGATGTTAGACCATGCCGAAGTGTGCCTGTTTAGATTGATGCCAATCTTTGGCTTGCCAACACTCACGCTGGTTCACACAGTTAGTTCACATAATCTTTGGCCTGCGTAATCCTGTGCTATTTGTTTGGCTACCCCTGTTGGCAGGGCAGACACACAGGTGTTATCCAAACAATCCATTTTGCTGACTGTTTCTTAGTTTAAGCATTTTTTGTTCTTGATTGGGAAGGAAATTAGTATGTGGCAACATTTCACTACCATCCTGCTGTTGTAATTTTGTGATTCATTACGTTCTTTTTGTGAAAGCTTATCCCTTCCCTTATGCATTCAGGTGTCCAAAAATTTGCAAGAACCGTTTTCGAGGATGTCACTGTGCAAAGAGCCAGTGTCGCAGCCGCCAATGTCCATGTTTTGCTGCTGACAGGGAATGTGATCCGGATGTTTGCAGAAACTGCTGGGTTGGGTATGTATTTTAAAATCTGAGTCATGGCCATCATTTACAGTGACACCTCCAAATTATGTGTTCTCCAATCACACCCTGGTCGTTTACCACACCTCTTTTTTTTTTTTAAAAAAATATATATGTTCCTTATATTTCACCACCAGAGGTTGAGACTAGTTGCATGAAGCCATGAAAACTGTAGTTAAATACTGAACTAAATGTTAATTTGTGTCTTTGCAGTTTTTAACTGGGCTGAAACATGCCTAGTTTCCCATTTAACAGCTATGAACTCTGGGGTTACATATTACACAATACTAGGCTGTATGTAATTCTGTTGGGTTATATCCAATTTATACAAGATGATTTACAAAATGTAGGCTTTAGTATCAGCGTTCTGCTGACATGTATAGGCAATTGTCTCATTTAATTTGAACTAGGCTTTACGACTTCAGGAATTTTCCTAATTTAAGTTTTCTATATGTGTCAACCAAAAAATTGAAGATTTTTTCAATTTTTTCATGATATGCAGTTGAGTAGAAGGCAAAGAAAGATTGAACAAATTTATCATTATCAATAACTAGTTATAAAAAAGTTTGTTCAAATGGTTCCTCATTAGTCATTAGAGCTGATTTAAATCCATAATTCTTTTCTAGAATAAATCATCAGTACACTGAACTACAGTTCACTTATATTTTCCAACTTACAGGTGTGGTGATGGTACATTAGGAGTTCCAAACCAGAGAGGAGATAATTATGAATGCCGGAACATGAAACTGCTTCTTAAACAACAGCAAAGGGTAATTGATAATATACCCATGCTATTGGCATGTTGCTTATAATCCCGTGAAGATGATAATTGATTTATCTATATCCATTTTTCAAGAAAAAAGAACTACAAATTCTTTTACAGGAGATTCTCAAGTCTAGCTTTCATTAAACTGTATCTGGTACTTGTTATTGTGATATGCAAGTGATTTGAGTGCAAAGGTCTAAAATCCATCTGAGTTTATGAATGAATGAGATGGATTTTAGAATGTGCTCTTTTTGTGGTGCACTGAGGCAACATATCTTGTGGTGCACTGAGGCAACATGTCCCAGTAACATATTCTTACATTTTAATGTGCTCTTTTTGAAAAAAAAATTCATCAAAGGTCTTTACTTAGTCATGACTCATGATATTCTTAGGTCTTACTTGGAAGATCAGATGTCTCTGGCTGGGGAGCATTCCTCAAGGTAAAATTATTCATCTGTTCTTTTCCGTTCGTACTTCTCTTTATGATGTCTTATCTGTCTTTTCTTAAACTTTCAGAATAGTGTTACCAAACATGAATATCTTGGTGAGTACACTGGGGAACTAATCTCACACAAAGAAGCTGATAAGCGTGGAAAGATATATGATCGTGAGAACTCATCATTCCTTTTCAACCTGAACAATGAGGTAGGTGTGCAAGATTATCCTCTGCAAGCATTCAGTTATTATACTTGGCTGACCACCTGATGGGACCAGCACTGTATTGTGCCTTTATGTTAACTGAATTTTTCAACTGCTCTGCTTTGTCCACTGTCTGCCACATGCTGACCTGTACTGTTTGAATGCAGTATGTTCTTGATGCATACAGAATGGGTGACAAGCTGAAATTTGCCAACCATGCCCCTGACCCGAATTGCTATGCCAAGGTTATCATGGTAGCTGGTGATCATAGAGTGGGCATATTCGCCAAAGAAAGAATCCTCGCTGGCGAAGAGTTATTCTATGATTACCGCTATGAGCCCGACAGAGCTCCTGCTTGGGCCCGGAAGCCTGAGGCTTCGGGAGCAAAGGATGATGGGCAACCGTCCAATGGGCGTGCAAAGAAGCTCGCCCAAAACACAAGAGGCTGAATCTGATTCTGATTCTTTCATTGCTGGGCCACAAATTTGGCAGCCATTCAACCAAGAACCTGTCATTCATAGGACCCAATTTATTTAAACTTGTCACTGTAACTCGAATGTTTTATTTGCTTGAATTCTCCATGGCAGCTGGTCCTGCCATCTGTAGAATTAGCTGGCGGGCGACTGATCTGATGTAACATGAGCTGCTGATAGGTAGCGTGTGCCCCTTTAGAGCCTGATTCATGTGGGGGCACGGTCAGAGCGTTTCTGAGGCAACTAGGGCTGTTTTTGTTGCCGCAAAAGTAGCATGTTAAGCTGCTTTAGTGCAATTTATCGGCTAGTTGTACAAGGAGAATTGCATTAAATTAGGCATACTTGGAGTACAAAATGCCGTCTATATTCTGTACTTTTACCCAAAAGAAATTATGCCATCAGTTGATCTGTCTGGAACTTCTTTTCACCGTGCGAAACTCACCCACAGTGAGTGAGAATGGAGTCTGATTTCTAGTACCGTGGCTTAGGCTTCGCACCACGCGGTCGTAGATCCTCTATGCAGAAAATGATGTGCAGTAGTATTATATTATACTTGACTTATCTTCACTATAATTGAAAACTTTTTGGGCCGTTAGACCAGACAAACTCACCCCTCAACAAACTCACCTCTCAACACCTCACGCCGCAGTCTCTCCAAGTCAATCACGATTCATCTCAAAATTGAATCCATTTGAATCCACCCCGCCTGCCGTTCATTTGAATCCACCCCGTCTGCTGCCACAATCTACACCTCCCTTCCTCTTCCAGTGCAGCGGCGATCTATGTACAAGTAGAGCACGTACAAGCAAGACACTGCCAAGAGCACGTACGTGACGCCCGCGCCGCCGTCTACTTCTGCCCTCCACAACGACACAGCGGACGGTAGGGAGACGGTCCTTTGGATCGGAGACTATCAGGTGATTTTGTGATTCATACACAAGAGCGTACAAACGGTAAAAATTACAATGCTTCTGCAGCTTATTTTTGGCTTTTGATCTTTAGTGTAGACTGTAGGTTACGTTTCACTACCGTGTAGGTATTTTTTTATCTTCCTCTGAATAATACAAGCAGTAATTAATGGTACAAGTATGCGCCAATCATTATAGTGCTTAGGTGTTGCCCCTGCTGCATGTCATAAATTAAACCATCTAATCGTCTTGCTTAGGTCCCTGACGGCAAC
>Ga0182004_10000158_pt1 | contig 31887 bp, 24 predicted proteins | sample Sormic07211540_1_FD_120479 | JGI IMG/M metagenome (GOLD analysis project Ga0182004, IMG submission 120479) | Endophyte microbial communities from Sorghum bicolor roots, Mead, Nebraska, USA - 072115-40_1 MetaG | ecosystem: Host-associated > Plants > Roots > Unclassified | place: USA: Nebraska...
CAAGCATCACATCAAAACATATGCACCAGCATGTATGCATAATAATATTACTAAGCCTTATGATAAATTTTAATTTAATGAAAAATATTATTTTTCCTATATTTTCATGAGCACAAAAATACATAATTAAACTATTTTAGCCCTATTTCAAAAGAAGCAATTTTTTAGGGTGTTACAGAGACTAGCATAGTACTAGGAGAAGTGGCTTTTGTTTACAGAAGCGCGAGAGCCTTTCCTAATGGATGAAGATATCCGTGGCCGATGTCGTGTCTTCTTCCTCCTAGTCAGCGCCGCCCCCACCCCTACCCACTTCTGCTGGCACTCTGTCGCCGCCGCCCCACCCATCTCCCACCACCGCCGGCCCCTCAACCCCGCCTTCCTCTAATCACAGGGCTAGTAACGACTACTATGACGAGATGCCCCGCTGTGCTAACCTTGTTCAACCACCATCTCCTATCGCCTAAATGGGTGGCACCCCCGCCGTCTTGCTAGCCATCACCCTCATGTTGCGATCATGGCCCGCCAAATCCTCTTATACACCCTCCATTGAGTAGATCTCCTCCCTAAACCCTAACCTCTAACCTAGACGACTCTTCTTCTTCCTCTCTGGTGGGACTTAGATGAGTTCACACGAGTACATGAACACAGGACTAATCCCATATTTGAGTTTGTGTTTCCTCATGTACACCTACAACTTGTGGACGACAAGACCCAACAGACCCCCAACCACACACTTGATGGTTAGAAACAACGGTTTTGAGCATGAAAGAAGGAAGTAGAACTAAACAGGCAGGCGTGGATTGGGTGGATTCTTTTGGTTCTCAAAAATAAAGATCATTTTAAAAAACAAGTTAATGAGGCTGTTTAGGGAAAACGAATCGAAGGTTGTTGCTTGAATAACCTCTGGTAAATTATTCTCTGTTTGGATCTAATAAACTATGAAACGTATGTCCCTTTGTGTCTCCTCTTTTCGTAATTTTCCAAAGAGGAGCAATGACAACTCAGATAGTCAACTGAAATCTCATTTGATACAACTCTGCTTCACTAGTGAAACATTTTATTTGGCTTCAGCTCCACAAACAGATTTATTGTTGGAGCTGAAATTGGTTTGATAAACCATTTGACATAAAAACTCTGCATACAAAACTTCTTAAAACATGCTCTCAAAAAGCCATGTAGGGCCCCACCAAAGCAAATTGAAGGTTGGAGAATAAGCTATTTCAACTTTTTATCCCACCCTAATCCTTCGTGAGAGCATATTTTAAGCAGCTTCATGTGAAGTTGTTGGAGAACCTGCGCCAAACGGGGACACTGTTGTTGTTCCAATCGTCCAAGCTAGAGGGTGCAAGGAGTGCTGGAGATGGTAGATGAGACACATTAGATGGGGCACGATTCTAGTGAGGAGCGTCATTAGTTAGGCCTTGTTTAGATTCAATTTTTTAGGATTTTGACACTTTAGCACTTTCGTTATTTGGCAATTATTGTCTAACCATGGACTAATAGACTCAAAAGATTTGTCTCGCAAATTACAGGCAAACTGTGCAATTAGTTACTTTTTATCTATATTTAGTGCTCTATATATGTGCCGCAAGATTCGATATGATGGGAAATCTTGAAAAGTTTTTGGATTTTAAGGTAAACTAAATAAAGCCTCATTCCAATGATCAAATGCAATAAAGGGGGCAAGGAGCACCCTAGACGGTAGAGGCTGCATTGAATGACGGTAGGGGTTGCACCCTAGACGCTAGAGGCAAGGAACACCCTTTTGTACTGTAACTAGTAGGAAACGCGTGCCCCTGCGCGCGAGTGCAAAAGAACATAGTTAGGTTCATTCATGGATGATTCATATATTTAAGTTGTCGGTGATTTACATAAGTAAGGTACAATGATCATTGAAAATATACAACTTGGATAAGTCTAGGCACTCGGTACAAGTCTTACTGTTTAACCAAGGAGCATAGGAGGTTGTAACTTCCCTCATGCTCAGCTGATAATAAACCCAGAAAATCATTCTCTGAATCTAGGAATATATTTGAGGACATCATGTGCAGCTATCTTTTTTTATTTTTATTTCATCGCAAAGCCTATGCATGGTCAAGAACATATATACCTTTAAACATGTGGCATCAGGAAGCATGGCCTATGATCCTTCGTGTACGTGGCCTCCTTCAACATGGGCAGCAGGGCCTGGAACACACAATCAGTTATCAGAGATAGTTGTTAAATACACAACCTGTTAGTATGTAGTTAGACAACGCAATTTTGGTTGAAGGAGAGGATAACGATATAAAGAATACACATTCATAGGATCCTGCATGTGTACATATAGGCAACCATATATAATGTAACACAGAGATAGAAGGTAGCTCTGCAACAAGCCAAAACAAATTTGTGATAAGTTTTGATGGGGTTTGATGAATAACCAAGGCAGAGGCGTCTACAAATGTATTAAGAAAATGGATCATGCGATTCGCCAGCGCAGTATGCTAAAGTCTGTGGTTATTCAAAGACGGACAGGAAAAGGTCAATAATACATACTGTTGAATTTGCCTTGTGTCATCTGAGGGAGCTGCTATAGCAAATGTGTTTGGCGGAGTAAAATTCTATGTGAGCCTTTCAATACCTAATAAAGGTTTCAAAACAGAGGCTTGTTGGTCAAATCTAGAAAAAGGTAATAGGTAAGGCAATATGTGTGTGCATTTCTGCACGGGACATGGCTGGGTAGGCGAAGGGGGAGATTAGTGCTGGTAATACACAGAACAAAAATATAGAGAAGAGAGAAAGGATAGTGAAATCACTGAAATAGGAACACGAATAAGAATTTCGAGCCGATTGCTAAACCATTTTTCTGATGGTGCATGATAACTGAACCACAGATGCCACATAGCACAGGTCACTGAGAGATTAACCTTGGGAAAGATTATAACAAAGTATCATAAAGTTTGTGATGAATCTAAATAACTTGTCCATGGTGAGGCTGTAGTCTTGTCATAGCAATATCCAAAAAAGGAAATGCAGAGGGCAAGACAAGGATAATGTACTTACCAAAATAAGATGATTCCACAATTTTGATTTGTCAATAGATCAATGCAAAATATTGACTGATCACTGAACCAACATGAACAAAAATTTTGTATCCAATTGGATAGAAGGTGACCCTAGCAAGTTAAATCTGTTATGCTTTCGTATGAGGATGTGTTTCACAGTGAGGCTATAGTCTTGCCATAGCAATATCTAAACAAAAAAGCAAATGTAGAGTGCAGTACAAGGACAATGTACTGACCAAAAAAAGATGAGACTATAATTTTGATTTGTCAGTAGATAGATGCAAAATACTGAACTTACTATACCTTTGAATTTTGTTATGCCTTCACATGAGAAGGCGGTGTTATCTGAAAGATGAAGTGATCAAAATTGGCAAGGAGAGGGCCGTGCACCAAACTGCAGATATTTGTTCCAATGATATATGCATTTCCATTTTGGAAGCAAAGAAAACACCAAACCTAAACGAGGAGGTACCTAATGAAACAAGGAAACAATTACTATATGAGTTCACAGAGAATGTTGTTAAAAGGAGCACACTGGATCAGAAGAAATTCAGATGTAAACATGTGTCAAATAAGGAGAAGGTAAAAATAGAGAACATACATCGCACTTAATCTAAAGACTAAATGAGAAAACAAACAAAACAGGCACTTTCAAAGGAGAAAATTAATAACTCAAACGTGGAAAAACAAAAAAAAAATCAGGTGGTAGCTACAGTCATTTTGGGAGTCTGATCCTTTTTTTGCCATCATAGATACCTACAATAAGGATGCAGATGACATCTAGACTGATGATAACAATACTCTAAAAACACAAGCGATGCATATGGAGGCACTAAGCACTATTATTTTAACTGCAAAGTAGGTAGCGACCGGGAGAAAATGAAGGTACTGCCATTTTTTCCAGTGGTAACAAAGAAGAGTATACGTCACAAGCAAGAGGAAATGAATGGGAGAACATCTTAAGAACAAAACTTATTTAAATATGTACAGGGCTCATGAAGACATCTAATCTATAACGGCATTTGGGCAGAATATCAGTCTTAGAAATAGCTAGGAGTGCCTGAGCTTAGATAATATTATGGTTTCCGTGTAGTCTTTGTTAGAGAACACCAAATATGTACATGGCTCATGAAGACATCTAATCTATAACTTGTTATTTTGTGATTTGTTATTTATCTTTGTATCATAACATATCAAATTTTTTGTCCTTGTCTTGTCTGACTATAGAAACAATTATAAATTATTAATTTTATCAACACGGATTAGATTTTTGTTGGGTTTGTGGTATTATCTAATAGGGTTTTTATTCTCGGTACAAAAAAAGTTACATGTTATGTCTACATAAATTGCAACAAATTAAAACTGCAATTTTACAATAACCATCGCCTGAGAGGAACCTAAAATTTTAGCGACTCCCATAATTATTGAATTCGAATACTAGCCATACAATTTTGTGGCATTTTTCTCATGATCATGAAGACTGCGCATTGCACTGCAAACCAACACAAAGCTTGGATCAGTTGTTCTGAAGGACTCTCCGAAGCTGAGCTCCGAGCGCCGGCAGCGTGATGGGCTTGTGGATAAGCCCGTCCACTCCCGCCCGCCGGCACAAGTCACGCACGCCGTCATCGACACCGCCGGCCTCCACGGCGACGAGGACCAGCAGCCAGCAGGTGCTTCTACTGAGCTCCCGGATCCTGAGGGCCACCTCGAACCCATCCATGGCGGCTGCGCCGCCGTGCCCATGGAGATCAAGAACCACGAGCTCAAACGACGGGTCGGCGGCGCCGCCTCCCAGCAAGCTGAGGCAGTGGGCGCCCGACGACACCGGCAGCACCTGGCAGCCGAGCCGCTCCAGGAGCTTCCGCGTCACCTCCATGCTCATGGCGTCGCTGTCGGCAAGCAGGATCCTCAGGCCGTTGAAGTGCAGGTGAGGAGCCGTCGTCGCCGACGAGGCTCCAGCTCCGATCCGGTACGTTCCTGATCCTGGCACATGCGGATTCAGTGGCTGATGCTGCTGGAACCGAAGGATGCACGTCATGGTTTCTCCAAGGCCTTCGGACTCTGATGCCCACCACATGTCGCCATTCATCATCTGAAGAAATTTTAAAATCAATGTGTCGTATTCGTATATCAAGAATTCAAGATGTCCCAAATTTATGGAAATTTATAGTTTGCTCGACGCCGACGGTGGCAAAACAACTGTACCTCCACGATCCTTTTGCACATAGCGAAGGTTAGGCGCATGGTGGCACCGCCGCCGGAATCGGGGGAGGAGAGGCTACACTGGGGCGGGCGGGATGCCGGCGAGCTCCCAGGAGGATCGCTCTTGGTCAGCCCAATTTGGAACCTGACAAAAACTTGGTTGCCGCCGGTGAAGCTGATGGGTCGCAGTGGAGACGGGATCCAGTCCTGGTGGTGGTGCTCACCGGCGATGCTACTGCAGCTGCGGACAGAAAACGAGAGGAGACGGCCTGCCGCGACATGGCCGTGGCATCGACTGAGCAGAGCGCCCACCATGTGCAGCACAAGGTGGAAGACTCTCTTGTCGTCGCCGACCACCCACTCGGGCAGGGAACTGGCCTCCAGCTGGTGCGAGAAGCCGAGCCCCCGGCAGCCGGACAAGCATCGGGCGGCGAAGGCCGCGTCCCTGATCAGCGAGCGGAGCTCGAACGGCCGCCTCGACACCAGGGTAGGAGGAGTAGGAGGACTGGCCGACAGCGGCGGGTCACGGACGTCCAGCATCCTCGGCAGCGTCTCCATGAGAGTGGAGGACACCGCGCTTGTCCTGGCGATGGCGTCGACGATGAGCCTCTGCTCCGGGCGCATCGCGGCGGCCTCCTGCTCCTGCATCACGGAGAGCACGCCGACGACGGCGTGCATCGGCTTCCCCATGGCGTTCCGCATCGCGCCGTGGGCGGTGTCCCTCGCCTTGGTCGCCGCCGCGAGCTCGCTCCGTGCGCGCAGCAGCGCGCCGTGCTGCTCCGCCAGCTTGTGCCGGATCAGCTGTGACTCCTCCAGCGCCGCCGCGTGGGACAGCGCGACGGCGACCTGGTCGGCGACGGCCTGCACAATCTCCAGGTCCTGGTTGCTCCAGCCTGTAGCTGTAGGTGGGCCCCTTCTATGGTGGCGATCATCTTCATCATCAGCTCGAAGGACCATGACTAGGATGGCGTAGCTCAACAGCTCTGATGTGGATGCCGGCCGTATGGGGAAATTAGGGATCCGTATGGCGGCGGCGGCTCCTGCCCGCGGCAGGCTCCGGCAGCTCGCCGCCTTGAGCGCCGAGCCTGGCCGGCTAAGCACCTTGGCGTCCTTGCTGGCCAAGACGGCGGCCACGTCAGGGTCACGAACGGAGATGGCGCGTGCTGTGGCGCCGCCGCCACTGCGATGAAGCACCTTGTCGTCGTCTTCGTCTGGCAGCAGCTGGTGCGTCAGCTGGAGCACGCCGCCGCCGGTGCCGGTCCCGGCTCGCTGCTGCAGGGGCGGCATCCAGACGGCGCAGTTGCTGAGTCCGAGTGCGGCGGCGAGCTGGAGCATGGTGGTGTGGAGGATGGTGCGGGCGTCGATGGAGTCGCGGATGTGGTGCGTGACGGCGCGGACGACGCGCCAGACGGTCTCCTCGCGGCGGCGGACGGTGGCGAGGTCGCGGTCGAGCTGGCGCGCCTTGGTGCGGAGGAAGGACTCGCGGACCTTGAGGCGGAGCAGGCGCGGGAAGAGGATCGGGAGGGAGACGGCGGCGGCGGAGGTGGCGACGGCGCCGAGGACCTTGGCGGTGGTGAGCGCGACGAGGACGGCGCGGGAGCCCGGGCGGTCGTAGGCGAGGGCGCTGAGCAGGTGCGTGACGCCGCACATGACGATGAAGGTGCCCAGCTGGAGGAGCACCCGCCGGAGCGGCGCCAGGGCGGCGCAGGTGGCGAAGTAGAGCAGCTCCAGCGGGATGGACAGGAGGGAGGCCGCGATGAGCAGGTCGCTCACCTTCTGCCACTGCAGCATCGCCTCCACCGCGGCTTCCTCGCGCCCGTCGCACCCGCCGCACCGCCGCGCCAGCGCCGCCATGTGTGCCTTGGCCTTTTGCATGCAGTGCAGGATGCAGCGCAACGTACGTTCCATCCATGCAGAGGCTGCGTTACGTACGTTGTGGCAGTCAGGTTCTGTTTTGCTTCAGATTTTGTCCGGCGGCGCTGCTATCCGTCCTCGACCTTGAGGACGAGGAGGCAATCCCATCCATGCAGGGTTGCAGGCTAGCTAGATTGCTACTCCGGTCCAAAACATTTTTGGATTTCTTCCGCAGAACAGCGGTAATATTTCCATTTTGTTAAGTTATCTCTACATTCTACAAATTATTCAGAAAATCCATAATACTCCCGGTCACAAACAAGTGACATTCTAGGGTTATTATTAACTTATATAATTATTCCAAACTTTGATTTTATTTTACTTCGATAGTTAGATTATTGTAATGTTTACTTCCTCCATTTCAAAATTGAAAAAAAAAAATTATATAACCCCCTCAACTATATAGGGTGGATTACTTTATCTCCCAAACTATAAGACTGGATTTTCTACTCCTTGAACTTTTTAAAACCGGTCAAATAACCTCGTCAAATGGTTTCGGGCGGTGGTGGTTTTACTATAGTGACATTGGTTTTGTGTTTTTCTTTTTTATTTATTTTCGTTGAATTTTTAAAAAAATCATAGTAAATCACAAAAAAATCATAAAATGGAAAATTAAATTTGGTTGGACTTCTCATGAGTAGATCTACACGGTGAATATATAATATGGTATGCTTTACTACAATTTTTTGTTGTAGCTTTAGATTTATGAATTATTCCAATTAATTATAGAAAAACATAGATCAAAAGTTACTGGAAAAACTTTGTATTAAAGCATATCATATCGTATGTTCACTATGTAGATCTACTCATGTGGAGTCCAACAAAATTAGAATTTTTTATTTTATGACTTTTGCGTGATTTACTAAGATTTTTCAAAAAAATCAGCAAAAATAAATAAAAAAATGCCAAACCACTGTCACTATAGCAAAACCACCGTCCAAAAGCGCTTGAAGGAGTTATTTGATCGGTTTCGAAAAGTTCAGGAGGTAAAAAATCTGATTTTATAGTTCAGGAGATGAAGCAGTCCACCATGTATAGTTGAGGGGGTTACGTAGACTTTTTCCTTTCCAAATTATAAGTTATTCCAACTCATAGAGTCAAAGCAACTTAAGTTTTACCAAAATTATAGAGAAAAATATAAAAATTTGTGGCATCAAAAAGGCATACTCCCTCTATACCTGTAAAGAAAGTCAGCACACAGCGACACGGTCTTTAAAGTCTAACTTTAACTCTTTGTTTTTATAAAAATATTTATCAAAAAATGATATATGTATATTTTATTAAAGTATTTTTCAAGACAAACCTATTCATATGATTTTTCACATTTCTCTAAACTCAACGACTTTAAAGTTATTCATGATTTATATTCTCAATGATTAACCAATGTGTAACGAGTCCAAACAGCTCATCCACTCTGTACACTAGCGAACCACACCTTACCACTATCCCACTTACACTTTCGTCCTCGCTTCGCGTAAAAAGATTAACCCGAGGATGATGGGGTGGACTCTAGAAGCCTTATACGTTGGTCTAACGCACCCTTAACAATCAATGTGGGACTAAATCCTCCACGATTATCTAATAACATGCACATTGCCCACCACGGGACAAATTCTAAATTGGGTCGGGTGTGATGAATTTGGTATAACAAATATAATTATTTTATTATATAAATTTGGACAAACTTAAAGATATTTTGACTTGAAATAACTTATAATTTTGGATGGAGGGAGTATAAATGATGCTAGTAGCTTTGTATGAAATGTAGTTTCATAAAGTGGAAAGCTAATGTCAGCCCTAAAAAATCCGGAGAAAGATAGATCGGAGATCGGCGTCATTATTGCCGAGGCCAAGGGCTTACACATCTATTGGGCGATTGGAGAATAGCCCAAGTAAAGAGAGAAGGAAATAGAGTTGCCAATGCTCTGGCTGGTTTAGCTAGGCAATGTAAAAGTACTGAGGTTAGATGGTCACTGCGTGTGCCTTAGATTTCCTCAGGAATGATTGTAATTTTATCTTGCCTAGTTAATAAAGTCTCTCTTTATCCGAAAAAAGTGGAAAGCTAATAAGTAACTAAGTCCCCTAGTTTAGAGTCTGCCGCACATGATGTTTTCTAGGAAGAAGTTATATGAAACATTATAACTTATCCGTGACTAGAAGACTAGAAGGAACACACTTTTTAACATTGAGTTACACTTTCATTTCGACTTAAATCATATATACTACTTCAATCTGGTGTGGCTCCCATGTCAGCAAGAATATATTTAGGCTCCTTCTAAATAAGACATTTTCCCTATGTTTTTTTAAATAAAGTGATTTAAATTTCTACGTTGTAAAGGAGGCTATATTTAGTGGCGTTGAGTGTTTTAATTATACTGTAACATGAAAAGTTTTATGGTTTAATTCGATGTTGAAAGTCGGGTTCGGAATTGATAGGCTCAGGGTAGTGGTGCTTCTTGTAGATAATAGATTAATATTCAAACTAACCTCAAGGTCTCGTTTTATTCGTGGGTGAAAAGTTTTTGAGTATTACATCGGATGTTTCATAGAATATTGGAAGAGGTGTTCGGATATTAGTTAAAAAACTAATTACAAAAAGTTTGATTAATCCATCATTAACACATTTATATTACTGTAGCAATTATGACTAATCGTAGATTAATTAGGCTTAAAAGATTCATCTCGCGGTTTCCGTGCAAACTATGTAATTAATTATTTTTTTATCTATATTTAATGCTCTATATATATGTGTCCAACCATTCGATGGTACGAGATAAATAATTTGTGAGTGGGAACTAAATAGGTCCTAAGGCCTTGTTTACTTCCACCTCAAAACCTAAATTTTTTCAAGATTCCGTATCACATCGAATCTTTAGATGCATGCATGGAGTATTAAATATATACGAAAATAAAAACTAATTGCACAGTTTGGTTGAAATTTACGAGACGAATCTTTTGAGCCTAGTTAGTCCATGGTTGGACAATATTTACCACAAACAAACGAAAGTGCTACACACGGCCTAAGTTATTGTTGCAAATATCACTGGTCAGTGGTCACTGGAGACTATGTTCGTGTCCTAGGCCTTCTACCTCAATTTTTTTAATATTTCACGTCACATCAAATCTTTAGACGAATGCATGAAGTATTAAATATAGATAAAAAATAACAAATTGTATAATTTATCTGTAATTTACGAGACAATTTTTTGAAGTTATAATTAAATAATAATTATCAAATACAAACAAAAGTGCTATGGTAAGCAAATCTAAAAATTTTCGTCAACTAAAGAAGGCCAAAGTGATAGTACACAAGATAGCCTATCACGTTGAGAGTCTATTGGTATGTCCGCCGCTGCCTATTCTGTCTGCTTCTCGCCTGACCGCCAAAGGAGAATACGCATTTGACAACGGAGTTCGTCGTTGACTCGTTGGCACGCAGCGCCCCCATGCTGCGTATACGAAGAGTTCTGGGAGAAGAAGAGGCCAATGTCCCATTGCCTACACGTCGGTCATAGCCCATCTAGAGCCTGGCCCAACACGCGCGACGGATCCTATTGCGGACCCACAATCCCTATCCCTTTTGGAGAAGAGGCTGGCCCAAGAATCCTAAACCGGGGCACAGGCCTGCTCACATCGTCTCGTTGCGGGCTCTTCCTCCCGGAGCTCTCGTCGCTCGTCGGTGCGGCTGCGGCCGGCTTGTTCCGCCGGCGAACTCTTTCGAGACGCCGCTTCCCTTCTCCCGGCGCTGGTTTTTCTCTCGGGAAGTCTTCAGTACCATCCTGCCAGCATGGTCTCCCAGTGCATCAGCCACCGCAGACGACCCCTGCTCCTGCTGCCTGGTCAGGAGGCGCGCGGAGGCTATTTCTCCTATCCTACTTCACGCATTGAGCCGCGCAGGAGGTAAACGGATTTTCCCTTCCCAGCTCATCTTCTGTTACATTATTACCAACATCGGCGAACTAAAAATTTCCGTAGCTTAGGTGATCCATGCAAGACCTTGGATCCATGTTCTTAGTGCTAGTATACATAGTACATTACAGTAATTGGGAGTTCAGTTACAATGTAGTATGCTCTTATGTGAGAGAAGATCAATCCTTCTGTGAAACCCCATCCTACTAGCGGGATAGAGTACTAGCAAGGATTGCAGAGACACCGGCCTCCAACACCTCAGGTCTGTTTGGAGTTTGGTTGCCTTGTTTCCCCAATAGCTAGGCCCACTGACATAGCGGATGCAGTCTCGCATTGTCTCTATCGTTATTAGCTAATAGGAGGCATGTGGTAGCATGCAATGGAGAAACTTCAGAATATGTCGGTGGAATTACGCTCCTTCAATGCATAGATGTTTTCAAGCTTGTCTCTGATTCCCTGTAACTCTTTCAGAGCATCGCTGATTTGCATGCGGTCTGCCGGTGCCTCCTCTGAACATTGAACCCCGATACGTAGAATTGAAATGATGCAGGAAATTTTCATATCTGCAATCCCTTCACCATCTTCTGCCTCTTGTACCAAGTGTCTGTCCACCACACTAGTCACCCTGTCTGGCAATGCTGTTTCTACGTATTTGCAAAGGCCAAGGCCTTCTCCAAATTCATTGTCGGTTGGTCTTTTTCCAGTGAACACCTCCAGCAATAGTATGCCGTAGCTATACACATCACCTTGTGTTGAGACTTCATTACCCAGGCCATACTCTGGAATCAATAAAGGAACATGTCAAGATGATGATGAAAAAGGAGCACGAGTTATATATGTATATATTCAGATATTGCTGTGAAAAAATCTATTCCATAACATAACATCTTGATGAGTGGGAAGTTTTTACATATTCTTGTTATTTCCCTTTCTATTATATGAAAAATGAGTATTTACCCAAAACCTTCTTATTTAAGTAAGAGGAACATGCCATGAAAGGTGTGCTTAATTTATAGTTATATACTAAGTTTTCATGATGGAATAAGTTATAAGAAACTAAAGAGTTATAGCAAATAGAAACACACCTGGAGCAACATAACCAATTGTTCCTCTCATTGATGCCCAACTACTTGATTTATCTGCATCCTGATGTAAAAACCTTGCAAGCCCAAAGTCTCCAACATGAGCAACCATGTTTCTGTCTAGTAGAACATTGCTTGGCTTAAGATCACAGTGAATGATTGGCAAAGGCTTGCTTTGATGAAGATATTCCAGTGCTGATGCTACATCAATTGCAATTCTAATTCTAACGCTGAGATCTAGTGCCTTCCGTTCACCATCTTCAATGGGACGTTGGTGTAGCCAGTGGTCTAAATTTCCATTTGGTAGGAACTCGTATACAAGAGCCTTGAAGTTATCACGATGGAAATCAATACTTGAGCATACTGTCAATATTTTCACAAGATTCCGATGTCGAATGCACCTCAGAGTCTCACATTCTGCAACAAAACTATGAGAGGCTCCACGTTGTGTCAGGTTGAGCACCTTCACAGCAACTTCTTGTTGTTGTCCATTGCTTGTCATACTTCCCTTGTAGACTGAGCCAAAGCTTCCTGATCCTATTAGATTTTCAGAAGCGAAACCATTTGTTGCACTGACCAATTCAGCATAAGACACTCTTATGTGTTGCTCACTTGTAAGTGATGTTTCTGGGTTTGATTTTGTCCTTCTTGTATGAAAGTAGCATACAAACAGTGCAATTACTACTGTGATAAATAGAATCACACTGCATATGGATACTGTCAAGGCAAGTTTCCATGTTGTCTTCTTCTTCTTTGTAGAGTTGTTGGAGCAGGGTGGCAACTTCAGTTGAGGTATTCCATTACATAGACCATCATTTCCTACAACTGAGACAGCAGATGCATTGCTGAAAATTCCGTCTTTTGGAACATTGCCTTCCAAGTTGTTGAATGAGAGATTCAAACTAGCAAGTCCAATCATGTTCTCAAGGAAAGTGGGGATGCTCCCAGACAAGTTATTATGTGAAAGGTCAAGCACTTGGAGGCCTCTTAGTTGCTCTATTGATGGTGGGATTTTTCCTTGAAGGTAATTTCCAGATGTATTGAGATACTGCAAGCTTTGGCACTCGCCAAGGGATGATGGGATCTCTCCAAAAATTCTATTATCAGAAAAATCAAGCACTCCAAGGTTCTTGAGATTTCCCATTTCAGGCGGTAGAGTCCCAGTTAAAAAATTGTGATCTAAATGCAAAGAACCAGACACGCTAGAGGAGAAAAGTTCTTTAGGTATGGATCCAGTAAGATTGTTGTTTGAGATAATCAACTGTTGTAAAGGACAACTGCCTAAACTTGGGGGTATTTCTCCACTGAGCTTATTGTCAAAAAGATGTAGTACATTTAGCATTTGAAGGTTACCAATACTTGATGGGATGGATCCTGAAAATTTATTGCCTGAGAGGTATAGTTGATTCAGCTTCTTGAGTCTGCCAAATGAGTCTGGAATAGGGCCCTCAAAAAGATTGTTGTTCATCTCAACGAACTGCAAGTTGACCAGATTCCCAATGCCTTCAGGTATTCTTCCAGTTATGCTGTTGTAGTTCGTGATAAAATACTTCATATTTGTTGAAAGATTGCCAACTGAATCTGGCAGCTCGCCTGTAAGCCTGTTGACACCAATATCTAATAGAAACAATTTACTGCAATTAGTCAGGCTAGACATGAATCCCCAACCGAAACCATTTCTTATCTCGAGCTGATTCTCCGCAAATGTCACTACTGATAAATTCTGTTGGTGGATTCCTAGACAATCAGGAATAGTTCCTGATAAAAAATTATTCACTGCTTGAATCCACTGTATCATGGAGGCATTGCAGAGGGATGGTGGGATTGTGCCATGGAATTGATTTTCATCTGCTAAGAAATATTGGAGCTTTGGTAGAGTGTTGCCTAAATCAGGTGGAAAAGACCCATTTAGGTGGTTGAATTGTAAGTCAAGATATTCAATAGAGGAAAGATTGAATATTGAAGGAGGTAAAGGACCTTCTAGTTCATTATAGCCTATATAAAGGTTTTTAAGCGAATATAGATTTGTAATAGAATGAGGTACATGGCCTTGAAGATTGTTATTTTGCAGAGCAAGAGTTGTAAGCATCTCAAGGTTCCCTAGTGATTCTGGTATGTTCCCTTCCAGACTATTTTTCTCAAGAATTAGAGTCACTAATGATGAGAGGTTTCCTATCCAAGCTGGAATGTTCCCCTCCAGGCTGTTTTGACCTAGGTCAAGGATACTGAGAGATAACAAACCTTGCAGTGGTGGCATGCTTTGTTCAAGGTTGTTGTGGGAAAAACTAAGAGCAGTTAAATGTGAGAGGTTTCCCAGTGAAGGAGGGATGGTTCCAAACAACTGATTGGAACCTAGATCTAGTGTGGAGAGATTCTCAAGGCTGCCTATCTCTGTGGGGATTTCTCCTGTGATGTTGTTAAATGTTAGGAGTAGGCTTTTCAGATTTACAAGTCTTCCGATGGTGGAATGGAGTCTTCCAGTAAGTCTATTATTTCTAAGACTCAGTAACTGGAGATTAGGCAAGGAGCTGAATTCGCTTGGTATTCCCCCCTGCAGTTTGTTACTGTCGAGCAAGATTTCTACAAAGCGGCTACAGTTGGAGAGTGATGGGGGAATCTGACCTTCAATGGAGTTATAGCTAAGGTCTAGAGTCTCAAGGTCATGGATATTACCGAGCTCTGGTGGCAGGATGCCATAGAAGCGATTTTGTGGAAGGTTGAGCTGCCTCAAGTACGTGATGTTGGCCAAGGCAGGGCTGATGGTGCCGAGAAGGTTGAGCCCGGTCAGGTCCAATGCGACCACATGCCCACGGCGGTGTCCCCTTGAGCCACAGGCCACACCGTGCCACTGGCACATTGGAATGGATCGGTTGCCCCATGATTCCAGGGCTCTCATTGGGTCACCCTTCACAAGTGATTTGAACAGCATGAGTGCGAGGTAATCAGTGGTATTGCTTGTGGCTGTGGGTGGCAGAGAAGCAACTGAACATGTAAGGAAGACAAAGGCAAGCAAAATCGACTCTCGGAGTAGCGCCATTGCTGCCAGTGGAGCTTGGCTGCTAGGGTCACTATTGGTTTGTGTTTGTTCTAGCACAAGGCAACCCTTGAGTCTCTGAAGTTCTCCTTCTATATTTGGTGTCTGCAGTTGCCACTGGGTACCTGTGATCAGCCTGTTATCAATCAGATGAAGACCCTCTCATCACAATCAGTCTTCTTGATATCTCGTTGTGAGTCAGGCCATCAGAATATACAATTCGCAATGATTTGAGGTAGTCATACAAGCCACAGCAAGTGTCACTGTTCGCTATCGAACAGGGGATGCAAGTGGGCCTGGTAGCAAGTTCCAAATGTGCTGGCGGCTTGGGCTCTTGTTTTTCTATGAATATCATGGTTGATTGGATAAGAAAAAAAGCATGGCAACCAGATGAATCAGTTGTCTTTTAGTTCAAATGGTCTTGTTTTTTTTTTTAAGGTGGAGTGACGAATGTGTTGGAACTTTGGCTTTCATTAATAGACTCATTCCTATCCTTTGTCATGGCAGGTCAAAAAAGGAGGGCGTTTGGGCATCATTCTGGGCTTCTGGCCAAGGATACGGGACCAGCCGGTGGCTTATCATAGTGAATCAATTTATTCTGTGTATCAAGAATGCAATCAGCTGACAACCTAGTTTGGCAGAATGTGAGAAATTAAAAAAACATAGTGGCCTACGGGTTTGATTTGTTCTCCAAGTACTTACCCAATAATCTCCATCAACCTGAGCCACATTATTCGACTGTTACAAGCCCACAGTTGAGTTGACACGCAAGCCGAAATACAGCAGCAATGAAAAGAGTTTCTGAAAGGTTCTTGGACACAAGGCACAGTACTTATAGAGGAGGGAAAAGAAGAGGCTCGTTCGTTTTGCCCTCGTTCCTTCTAGATTCACTCCCAGGAGCTCGTTTCTTCTGAATTCATTTCAGGAGATCAAATATAATACAAATTGTCACAAGATTCTAGGTTGGAATTAATCCCGGCGTCCATTCCATTCCATGTGAAACGAAGAGGCCATTAGGGATCGAGTCAGAAACCTCAGAGCAACTGCAGCCTCTTGTCAAATTCACCGGCGTCACATGTATTGTCGCCTTCAATTGTCATACGCACCGGCGATGTTTGCTGTCGACTGTCGAGCGCAAGAGTTGTTGTGTTAACTTCTGTGCGCCGTGCTTCGTAAACCCAACGGAGCTGAGTGTACTACTTCAAGAACCTGAACTAGAATAATTGAATTGCAGTCTGCACGTTGTCCTAAACTCCTAATGTAAGATTCCTCGTCACATTGAATTTTGCGACGTATAAAGCATTAAATATAGATGGAAATAAAAACTAATTGCACAATTTGCCTGTAAATTACGAGACGAATCTTTTAAACCTAGTTACTCTATAATTGGACAATATTTGTTAAATAAAAATAAAAATATTACAATGTTAAAATTCAAAAACTTTTTTGAACTAAACAAGGCCTTATGCAAGACGCGCTGGGCAAGGCCCTTCATAGGTGTGTCGGTTTTGCTAGCTTTGTCTCGGCTACCGTTTTAGTTCGGTATAGCTTGGTTTGCTGTCAGACTCTGTTGCTTTGCTGTAGCACCTAGTCTGGACTTCCTTTTTGTTTTTTTTATAATAAAATAAATAGTCAACAGCTGTCTGATTCTCTTTTTTTATGAAAAAATCTAATTAATCTAATCTAAAAAATAAAGGGATCGTCAGCAGGAGCAGTGCAATCAGGCCATCATCGGAGTCGGATCAACTAATAAAAACCCATAAAAATTTGCGGCCCGGCCCATCCAAACTCAGCCCATCATGTACGGGTCCAATAGGTCCTTCTCCAGCTCCAGGGCCCAACCTCGCTTCTGCTGCTCCGCTTCTCGTCCCACGCCGTCCCCCGCCGGGACGCCAGCCACGGCCAGCGCCTCGAACCGCCGGCCGCCGCCTCCCGTCTGACTCGCCGGCCCGACTCTCGGATTCCTCCGCCGGGAGCGCGGTGCAGCCTCGAGCCTCCTAGTGCAGTCGTCGCTGCTGACGACTCCAGCCCCGGGTTGCTTTTGCAATGCACCATCTCCGTGCCCCTGCGTTGCCCTCTTCCTGAACTCAGCCGCGCCGGAGGTAAAACTCCTCTGTCCTCTCCGCTTCCCTTATCAGACGTATCGATGATCACCACTTGTTACACGCGCAACAGTTGCAATTTACAAGATTTATTCATTAGTAGGAACTAATTTTCCTCACATAACTGCAATTCTACGTGGAACAGGATGACCCCTTATATATATGGCAAATTATTGAATAGATTATCAAAGAATTGTAGGCTCGTAGCTACACTTGTGAAGCTTGAGTGGCCTCCACTGGATTGAGGCTTCTTACAACACTAATCTATATGGCACATTAGCACGTACTTGCACATATATCATATTGCAGTGCACAGTTAACCTGGCAGACTGATAGCTCCAAGAGATGGCATCCCCTAGAAGGTCCTTCAAAACCCTTCAGCAGACTGGTGTTGCTCCTTCGCCAGACAGATGCATGTGAATCTTGTCTCTAATTGTCTGCAGCTCTTTCAGAACATCTCCGATTGGTGGGCGGTCCATTGGCCTCTCCTCTGAACACCGAATCCCGATTTGCAAAACTGAAATGGTACAGGCAATTCTCATATCTCTATTACTGCTAGAGTTTGAGGTGCCTGCTTGGCCACCTTCTGTCTCTGTTAGTAGCTGTTGATCCATGATAATGCTCACTCTGTCTGGCAGTGCCATTTCAACATAATTGCGGATTACCATGGCTTCTCCAAATTCGCCAGCTGTTGGTCTTTTTCCTGTGAACATTTCCAGCAACAATATGCCATAGCTGTAGACATCACCAGAGGTCGACACTTTGTTGCCCAGTCCATACTCTGAAACCAACCAACAGGAGTTCTTGTTTCAGAAAGTTTCTTCTGAAGAATTTTCTGTTCATAAAGTATTTTTGTACAAAGTTCATTTCCAAGGCACTACATTTAGGTATGCACTGTAGTTTGTTGAAATTTCACTGATTTCAGTTCTTTTACATTCTTAAAAAAAAAATATGTTGAGCCATACTTATGTCATATCTAAGGAAGCGAAACAGCAACAAATCCTTAAATTTTGATTGAAGCCAACATCGCAGAATATATTAGTAGACAACTAATAGAAATACAGAAGCACACCTGGAGCAGCATAACCAATTGATCCTCTCATTGATGCCCAGCCACTTGATTTCTCTGAGTCTTCATGCAGAAACCTTGCAAGCCCAAAGTCACCAACATGAGCAACCATGTCGCTGTCAAGGAGGACATTGCTTGGCTTAAGATCACAATGAATGACTGGCATCGGCTTATGTTGGTGAAGATAATCAAGTGATGATGCTACGTCGATAGCAACACATAGCCTCTCAATTATATCTAGTGCCTTTCCTTCACCATCTTGCATGATATGTTGGTGCAGCCATTGGTCTAAATTTCCATTTGGTAAAAACTCATACACTAGGGCCTTGAAATCACGGCCCTGAAAATCAATACTTGAGCATACTGTCAATATCTTAACAAGGTTCCGATGTCGAGTGCATCTTAATGTCTCACATTCTGCGACAAAACTTTGAGATGCACCACGTTGCATGAGGTTTAGAACCTTAACAGCTATGATTTTATCTTCGTCACCGTCTCTCATTCTTCCTTTGTAAACCGAGCCAAAGCTCCCTTCTCCAATGAGATTGTCAAGTGCAAATCCATTTGTTGCATTCACCAATTCAGCATAAGAGACCCTTATATACTTCTCACTCAAAACTGGCCTTTGTAGATTTGTCTTTGTCTTCCGTCTCATTTGGTTGATTGCGTATAGTGCAAATACTAATGTGCAAAGAAAAAATCCAGTGCATACTGAGATTATTATGGCAAATTTCTGATGTGTCTTCTTGGTGCTGTGGCTTGAGCAGGGTAGCAATTTCAATTGAGGGATACCGCCACATAGGCCATCATTTCCCCTGACCAAGATTGCAGATGCATTGAGAAATACCCCATGTGTTGGGACTTGACCTTGGAATCTGTTGAATGAGAGGTTCAAGGAAGAAAGGCCTGTCAAGCTACCAAGGATTTCTGGGATGGTCCCAGATAAATTGTTGTAGGAAAGGTCGAGCACCAATAGACCCTTCAGATTTCCTAGTGACAAAGGAATTGACCCTTGAAGGAGGTTTCCAGATGTATTGAGATGTTCCAAGCTTTGACATTCACCAATGGAGGTTGGAATCTCGCCAGAAATCATATTATTAGAGAAATCAAGTTCATCAAGGTTTTTTAGATTTCCTACTTCTGGTGACAATGTCCCTGATAAGGAATTGTGGGCAAGACGCATGAAACTCGTCAAGGTTGTTATGAAAAACAGCTCTTTAGGTGTAGGACCAGAAAGATTGTTGTGAGAAAGATCCAGTGACTGTAAAGGACAACTGCTGAGACTAGAAGGTATAGCTCCAGAGATTGCATTGGTACTGAGGTCAAGGATAATAAGTTGTGTTAGATTGCCAAGAGTTACAGGGATGGGTCCTGACAAATTATTATTTGATAAATATAATTCGCTCAATTTGTTCAGTTTGCTAAGAGATGCAGGAATAGTTTCTTCGAGAACATTATGTTGCATGAACAATTGATCTAAGCCAATGAGGTTCCCTATTGTTTCCGGTATTATTCCTGTTATAAGGTTGTCTCTTATGCCAAGGTACTCCAGTTGAGTTGATAGATTACCAATTGAATTTGGCAGCACACCACGTAGTTTATTAGCACCAAGTTCTAAAATTCTCATATTGCTACAGTTGGTCAAACTAGTCATAAAGCCCCAATCAGCGCCATTGGATGCTTCAAGCTGATTTCCTCCTAGGCCCACAGAAGTAAGGTCCTTTTGGTGACTTCCAAAGCATTGTGGAATTCTTCCAGATAGAAAGTTTTCTTCTATCTGAATGATTTGAAGCATGGAGGTATTGCACAAGGATGATGGCAGCACGCCGTTGAATTGATTAAATGCCACAAGACACTGTTGTAAGTTTGGAAGTGTATTGCCTAAATTAGGTGGAAGAACCCCGACCAGATTATTGAATTGTATGTTCAGAATTTCAAGAGAAGAGAGATTTAACATCGGAGGCAAAGGGCCTTCTAGTTCATTAGTATCTATGTAAAGTTGAGTGAGGGCATGGAGGTTTCCAAGAGCAGGGGGTATAGAACCTGAAAGGTTGTTGGTTGAGAGAGAAAGGATTGTAAGCTGCTCAAGACTTCCTAATGATTCTGGGATTTGGCCCACAAGACCATTGTCTTGAAAATCTATGACTTGTAATGAAGTGAGGTTTCCTAACCATGAAGGGATATGCCCTTCAAGCTTGTTTTGCCCCAACTCAAGATAAGAAAGAGACGAGAGGGCTTGAAGTGGTGGTATGCTTCCTTCTAAGCTATTGTTGTAAACATTAAGAAAGGTCAATGCTGAGAGGTTTCCAACTGAGCTGGGGATGATTCCTGAGAAATTGTTGGAATCTAGGCTAAGTCTTACGAGGTTGGTGAGGCTGCCTATACCTGTTGGGATTTCTCCTATCATGCTGTTAAAATCTAGAGACAGCACTTTCAGATTCACAAGGCTTCCAATGCTGGAAGGGATTCTCCCTGTAAGCCTATTTTGGTCAAGACTGAGCAACTCGAGATTATGCAGCGAGCTGAACTCACTTGGAATCTCCCCTTGCAAGTTATTATTGATGAGTGAAATGTTGACAAGGTGGCTACAATTCGAGAGTGAAGGCGGAATCTGTCCTTGGATGGAATTGTAGCCAAGGTGCAGAGTCTCAAGGTTATAGAGATTACCAAGTTCTGGTGGAAGGACGCCATGGAAGCGATTCCATGAAAGGTTGAGGTGCCTCATGTACGTGAGGTTGCCCAACGCGGTAATGGTGCCGAGAAGGTTGAGCCCACCGAGGTCCAATGCTACCACACGGCCACGACGGCTTCCCCTCAGTCCGCATGCCACGCCATTCCACTGGCACATCGGAACAGACTGGTTGTTGCCCCATGAAGCCAGGGCCCTTGACGGGTCGCTCCTCACGAGCAACTTGAATGACATGAGCGCAAGGTGGTCAGTAATGTTGCTTGTGGAGGTTCCAGCTGGAAGCGCCATGGAACTAGCAGGAGATGCAAGGAAGACGAAGGTGAGCAAGAATGACCTAAAGTTGCAGAATATACCCATTGCTGATTTGCTGGTAATGAAGCTTAATTGGCTGCTGGGGAGGTAGTCTTTTGTGTTTGTTTTAGCAAAACGCTGCAGGTTCGTCTGGTTTTAGATCATGATGAAACCAGTTATCAGTATGTCATTGACCAGACGTAGACCAGAGCAGACTCAATCAAAGTCTAAGTCTTGTTATTTTTTTCTGTTAATTGCGCTGCATAGCTGCGCGTGAAACATTCCAATTTGCTAGTGGCTGCTAGTTGATGGCCACAGGATAGAGATGTACACGGAAATCAGGTTTGCACCACGCACACGCAACATTTTACTATTCTTCTCGTCCACTATTATGTATTTTGGTAGACATGGAAGTGGTAAAGCAACTATTGGTGCTTGGATTGACATCCGACGACCGTTGAAGTTGGTCCTCAGATTTGACACAAGCAGAAGTGGAACCAATTTCTTGAGCCTGGTGGAGCCTATACAACATATCTACGCCTTAAGTTTTCATATCCTCAAAGACATATGCCGGTTAGACAGTCCAAAAAAGCGCCGACTGTACTATTTGTCATGGTCATTTCTTCCTCTTGGCCCGATGGACTCGACGAAGATTCTAAGCGTGGAATTCTTCAGTTTGCTCTGGAATCCTGTTTATGAGCATCTTTGTAGCTATGATGGTACATCCTGGGAATGCAATTTCCAAACTGTTGTACCATGCTTTAAAGTCTAATATATTTTTGGTCTTTATCAAAAAAATTGCGAGCAGCTAAACATGAAAACAAAATAAGTTGATGAAATCAGATGCATTTTAGCTCGATCACGAGGAGCAATGGGGCATCATCTTGGTGTTGTATAATCCTTGTTAGTGAGCCATGTCAATGAGTCAATGTTATCAAAAAGGAAAAAAAAAAGTCAATGAGGTCTGTATAGTCTTCCTCTTAATTTCTGGAAAGTCACTAAGGCCTTGTTTAGTTTTTTTCAAGATTTTCTGTCACATCAAATCTTACGACACATGCATGAAGCACTAAATATAGACAAAAATAAAAACTAATTGCACAGTTTACCTGTAAATCACAAGATGAAACTGTTGAGTCTAGTTAGTCCATGATTGGACAATAATTATTAAATAAAAATGAAAGTGCTACAGTACCGAAAACCAAAAAAAATTGAAACTAAACAAGGCCTAAGCAATTTCTAGGGAAGTCACTAGGACTGTTTTTGTACATTTTTAAGGGGTTTTCTGTACTCTGCTTTTTAAGGGTTTTCTGTGTTCTGTTTGTAAAGATACGTCGCTGGTTGAAGTAATGTTGCTCTGTTCTTTTTTTTCTAGTCTGAGATCATCTTCCTTTTCATATAATCAACAACTCTTCTGGTTGTTTTTTTTAAAAAAAATAGCTTTTGTTTTAATATAATCAGCATGTAGGCGACCCAAAAACAATGCAGTTGTACGCTACAGTTGCATGGAAGACCGCCCGCACAATAACAGCAGTGCAGCAACGTGATCAACCAGCACGCAAAGCAACTGCCTATCTTTCTCCGGACTTCCCAGCAGACTCTCCCCAAACAGGCGGATAGCACATGTATTTGCGTCAGCATTCTCCAAACTCGTTAAATCTATGGCACAGCAACCGCCAACCTTGCTTCCGCGCAAAAAAGGTTGAGAATCAGTACACGAAACCACTAATCACACGCAAAGATTTTACCCAGAAGTTTACTGCATATTTGCATTAACTAATGACTGTACAACTTAACTCATACGCTTCATGTATACATGGGTCAGACTACCGTTTACCTCGTCAACCTCAAGCAATCCCAGGTGGACTCATGGAAACTGCACTACCCCGCCATGGAATCCCATCACATTAACATATTACACATACAGATAGGTATGGTATAGCTCAAGTCAAATTTGAAATGGCGGGGTTGTATTGCAGATTCACTTCGGTCTTCGGACTGTCAAAAGCACGCAGGAAGCTGCTGCCCAGCAGAAACCCGGCAACTCCAGATGTCGCAGTTATGGCTTGTGGTATGCAGCTGCTTGATCTTGCAATTTAGTTGAGCTCTCAGGTTCATTCTTAACATTGCTTGGCTCATCAACAGCCATCGCACTGGCATCCGCCTGCTGCAGTTCACAGCGCCATGAAGAGAAAAAGACAAGCTTTGGTTAGTTGAACAGAGTCATAGTGTTGATATCGTACACTCTTGGAGTTCGTCCATGCGGTATTATATTAGTGAAAGAAGGCACTTACAGGAGCTTGCTTGGAAGAACCAATGTCTTCTGCCATGGGTTCCACTCCTCTATGGTCAGATGCAATTCTGCCACCATCCTGCACAAATACAAGATCAATAAGAATGTCAGCAGATAATCACATTAGTCGAGAAGATAGAAGTGCAAAAGAAAATCAAAATACCTGCACTTTGGTCTCATTTTCACCAAATTCTCTCTTAACTTTTATACCTGGAATGCTCCTCCTACAAAAGTTGGTGAGGGGCACACATCAGGATGAAAAATAAAACCCAAAACATAATGAGTGCAGTCACTCAGAGAGGGAGGGAGAGAGAGAGACCTCGCTGACTCTTCCACAGCCTTGTGATCATCCACTTCCATATCAGAGTCAGGATCATGCCGTTCATCTGGATCATCTTGATCTTCATCTGGCTGTACATCGAACATCGAACATGTCCAAAAAACAATCAGGTTTTGACTCGTCACCTCCAATAGAATACCGGGGCAAATTCAACCAACACTAAAGATCATTTGTAAAATTATATTTCTGATAGCTTAACACTTTTTGCCAATCACTTTATGTAGACAGTTGAAGACTTGAAGGATAAAACTAACTAAAATAAATTATCGATCATCCAGGTTTTGTTCATGGCAAAAATGACATGTTCAATTCAGCATGATAAAATTTTGTATTGACCTAATATTCAGACTGATTGAGGCCATGGAGCATAACACTAAGCTTGAAAAATAGCATCAAGGTGTGCTTCAAATAAAAGAATATATTATGTGGAAAAAGCCACTAACACAGTCTCTAGTACGCGAATAATTCAAATGAACTGAATATCAACAAAATATAGATGAGAAGAAATCCACGAAAATTGTGGAAATTGGAATGTGTGCACTATATTGTCATGCCACCTCACTGAGAAGCATAGCACATGCATGTACTCCCTTCGTTCCAAATTATAAGTCGCATTGACTGTTTTGGTACATAGAATTTGCTATGTATCTAGACATACATCATATCTAGATGTATAATAAAATGGATGTACCAAAGAAGTCAAAGCGACTTATAATTTAGAATGGAGGGAGTATATCACAACATTGAAACACATAGCACGTCCACTGTATCAACAGATCAAGTCACTACATAGAGCAAGACAAAGTCAAAAAATGACAATATACACTAGTTCATTTGTATTTGTAGAAAAAAGGTGCCAAGCTTCTATCATCCTTCCAGCTTTGGTCGACAAGAAAAGAACAATGTTCTAAAAGCAGATCTATTAGACGTTACACAAGGAACAGGTGCCCAACGTGTTACCATGTACTGAAGGCTGTCCAATCAGTACTGAGCAGTTAGGATCTAATTTCAGTTATTAATATTTAAAGCATATAAGAAATAATATAATGACTGGATATAGGTATCACTACCAGTTTTCTTTTAGGAATCTGCATCTGGTAGAGATAAAGCTACCACGAATTTAAAATAAATGGAAAACACACATCTAGCACTCATGAGGGGACACACACAATTATCTCACTAGTTATAACAGGATGCTCAGTTGCTCACCTCAGGTACTTCGGTGTCAGGAACTCTCTCTTGAAACTGGACGCTAGGAGCATGTCGAAGTTTTGAAAGATTATCCAGAAGTTTAGATCTTATATCATCCAGTTGGTTTCGTGTATTTTTGTTCTCCATGTTACTTGGTGCAACATGAAGAGTGTAATCTGGACCGAAGTATTCATAGTACTCGTTGACAGGCATCTTGTCTTCAAGCTCTTGGCCAAGAGCAACTCCCGTCTGCACAAAATATATTTTTTTAGGGGAGGATGAATCAGAAGTGCAAAATATATTCCATTCTAACATCTGCAATCTAAAATTTTTAAGAAAAAATCCTTGGTACAACAGGAAGGTGGTCTCTCAGTTAATTTGTTTTCTGTATCTACCAATAATCTACTCTAAGATTGACTATAACAAAGCACTTTTGCTAACCCCCAACATAATTTGAGGAACACAAGGTGTTATGTTATTCGGCATGCTCATACACATCTATACTCTTTAGCATATGCATTTCAGCAGGAGAACATATACTAACATTTCAAATCACGCGTTAAATGTATAGCTCAAAAGTCAAAACCAAGGCCATGGGTATTCTATGAACGAAATTGCTAACAGTAAGTGCAGACTGAAGTAAAACAATACAACCACATCAAGTCCTAGCATGTTGCAGCTTGCATTTCCAAATCATCAATAAATAATATTAGCTTAATGCCTTAACCAACTCATGTTGGCAACTGCAGTACACAGGCATAAAGATTCAAGAAAATTAACTGTTACTTAGATCATCATACCTCATAACACCAACAGCGTGCAACATTTCTTATGGTATATCCACCACCGCCAAGGAGCAACAATGGAACGTTGAAAGACCTCATGTACCTAACACATTCCGCATGACCTCTGATTGAGAGGTTGAAGCAACCCAACCTATCCCCAGACAAGGAATCAGCACCACACTGAAGCACAACTGCACCAGGGCGGAAAACCTCCATAACTTTGCCCATGATTGGCTTGAAAAGAGACTGGTAGCTTTCATCATCAATCCCATCATCCAGAGGGACATTCAGGGAGTAGTACTTCCCCTTTGAGTGCCCAATGTCACGGATATCCCCTGTTCCTGGGAAATAATCCCCAAACTTGTGGAACGAGACTGTCATAACCCTGTCTGTTGTGTAGAAAGCCTCCTCCACTCCATCCCCATGGTGGATATCGATGTCGACATACAGAACTCTCTGTAAATATTAATTGAAGAATCACATGTTAGCACACCAAAATGACTAGGAGTGATTTGATTGAACATTCATAGACGAGAAGGGAAATGGGAAAAAGTTGTTAAATCTACTTTTAGACCTAATCTACCCCAAATCGCACACATACCCATCACCAAGTAAATATAGAATTAGACACAGCAGCAAGCAACCCACTATTGGATAACTCCATGGAAATGTATCCAACCAAAAAACCTAATCAATCGAGCCAACCAAAACAAACCAAAGGAATAGCGTTGAGGAACCATGATCATCACCTCGTGATGCTTGAGCAGCTCGAGTATGGCGAGCACGATGTCGTTGACGTAGCAGAAGCCCGACGCCTCGCACTTTTTGGCGTGGTGCAGGCCGCCGGACCAGTTGATTGCGATGTCGTGGCCGTGGTTGAGCTTGACGGCCCCGCCGACGGAGGCGCCCGCGTAGGTCTGGCAGAAGCTGTAGAGGCCGTCGAAGACGGGGCAGTCCTCGCCGACGTTGAAGCGCTTGAGCAGGCGGATCTGGTCCTGCTGCGTCTCGGGCGTGACGGAGCGCAGGAAGTTGATGTAGTCGTCGGCGTGGAAGCGGCAGAGGTCGCGGTCGCGGGCCGGGTTGGGGCGGTACACCTGCATCTGGTTGAGGAGGCCGTAGCGCGCCAGCAGCGAGTGCGTCATCCGGATGCGGTGCGGCTTCATCGGATGGCCCTGCCCGTAGTAGTAGTTGCCCACATCCGAGTCGTAGAAGTAGCACACGCGCCGCTTCTGCCCGTCGGCGCCAACGGACGGGAGGGAGTTGCCGCCGGAGCCCGCCGATGACGGGTCCATCGCCGCCGCCGCCGCCGCAGGGGATTTGGTGTTTGTGTGGGTTTTTTTTTTTTCCCCTTTCAGGCGGATGCCGGAGCCTTCGGTTTTCAGAAGAAAATGGGCGGGGGTCTGGCGATGGGAGGGAGAGGGCCGAGCCGAGCAGAGAGCAGAGCAGAATTTATACGAACGGGAGAAAATGGAAGAAGGGACTAGAAAACGAAGTAGGCGACGGCAATTGCAGAACGAGGTTTTTGATTTGTTCACCGATCGTTTTGGTCAGTACTCGGAAAGTCGTTTGGAATAGGATTTGAGTTAAATATTGAGAATATAAACCATCAAAAATTTTCAAATTGTTGAGTTTATAAATGTGAAATTATATGAATAGATACATACATCATTTTTTTCTAAATATTTTTATAAAAGTATACATACATCATTTTTTTCTAAATATTTTTTAAAAAAATAAGAAGTTAAAATTGTGTTTTGGAGACAGTGTCCCTGTCTTAAATAACTTTTAAATCTGATACAAGGGAGTACATGGTTTCTCCTCCTGAATTTTTTTCTCTTTTTTATACTTCACCTTTCTTGTAATTAAGAAATGAGAAGCACAAGGGATCAGATATCATCCATCTTCTATGTCTAATTTTTTTTTCGAGATTGGACCATTCACCCTATTTCGTTAAGAGAAAAAGAGTACAATCAAGATAGCGACCAAGGCGAGAGGCTATCGCCGCTATGCCAGACAGCAAGAAGCATCTAACTACTAGAAACAGGAACAAAACATTACACGGAGTCCCAGTGTTGCAACCAAAGGCAGTCGACAACCGCCAGAGGTTTGAAGCCCGCTTTAACCCAATCGTCTGCTTCACTGAAGACCTTGCAAGCTAAATCTTGAACGCCGTTGTTGACACCATTGAAGGTATGTCTAAATTGAAGATCTTTAATAAAAAATTCTCTACAATTGTATTTGGAAATGCTCTACAAACTCTGTTCCTTAGACCCCATAAAGGTCCTTGGAGTTGCTCTATAAAAAACTAGTCACCCTCTTCTCTCGGACAGAGTATATAAGTTGAAACCGTTTGGCTAAAAAAACATAAAACATAATTTATAGAGCAACGGTTGGCTAAAAAAACATGGTTGCAGTCCAAGCATCTTCTAGCATTAATGTTACTAGCTCAAGCGGCTCTCTGTTTCCTATCCTCTAATCTTCCTCTATCTGGTCCACTTCCTCCACGCATAACATCATTTGCTATCCTTTAAACCTAAATCATCCATGTAATCAGCTCAACATATCAATTTCTATATTTTCTAGGTTTTATAGTGTTTGCTTGGATAGTTTGGTAGGACATTATGATACATGTATAAGGTTGGATAACGAGCCGAGCAGCTCGGCTCGTTCTTGGCTCAGCTCGTTATCATAATGAGCCAGAAAACCGGCTTGGCTCGTTAAGCTCACAAGCCAGGTATAAAAAGTACACAAAATATAATATTTATATTTATCTAGAGCTTAAAAATAGTAATAAACAAAAATAATATATTCAATATTCTTAAATCGAACAAAATATTTATATAAGCTAACATATCAACAGTTGTAAGGTGTAAGATATGAGTTATAATGACTTTTTTCTCTAAAATTATAGCCCGTGAGCGGCTCGCGAGCCAACTCGAGTTGGCTCGTTATAGCTAACGAGCTAAAATCTTGATTTGGCTCGTCAAACCGAGCTGAGTCAGCCACGAGCCGAGCAAGCTAACGAGCTTTGAGTTTTTCGTCTAGACTTATACATATACATATAACATGAAGTACCATACACATCTTATCACTCTATCACACACACCAGCCATCTCGCTCATTCATTCCCTCGCACGCATGAGGAAAAACAACAAAGAAATGAGATGAGAAGAGAAGAAAGAAGAGGAAGGATGAGAAGTAGATCCACATGGAGCACCATTGTAGGATGCCGATGACGAGCTCCCCTATCATCACAATGCTTTCAAGCTCATCGGAAATGGAGGAGAAGACTTCAAGACTTCATAGTTATCCTTAAGCCATGCAAGAGCTTCCAAGGTCAATCTCCCTCCCTAGGTTGTTCTAAGACGAGTTGTTGCAGATGGAGAGCCTCGCAACGTGGTGAGCAAGCACCAAGTCCTCTCTCTCTCTCTCTCCATCCTCCTCTCAATAACTTCAATCTCAATCATCCTCCACACAAACTTCATGTTCATCCATGGCCATCACTACCATGGATGAGCTCAAGCTCCACAACACCATGCATGAATCTAATACCTAGAATGAGTTTCCCATGTTACTAGGAGACTACACAAACAAAACCGCATTCAAATCGATGTCTGAATGCACCTGGAATCATCTTTGACATGTGTTTTCACGTGTGCTAAATTATGTTCTCCAGTTCAGTGCTCTGCGTAATAGTATGACAAAACACATGTTCTCCTAAACTATGCTCATCGTGACAGTCCGATCATCACTCAAACAATCCGCCATGTGCACAGTAGAAGCCCCATATACATGCATGATTATAGAATATATATATATTTTAACTCCAAAAATTATGAAACCAGTTTTGCTGGTTTCCATATGAAATTCTCTATCATCTAAACACGAGCTTGAAACCAAAATAAGATTTTAAATTTTAACTAAAATTTGGATGCATTATTGCTTATTAAATAAGTAACTCCTCTAGATCTTAACAAATCTTGAGACAAATCTTTTAGGTTTTTTGAGCATGTGCTATCTAGAAAATATATTTTGTGCATCATCCCTTACATATGTGAACTTGACATACCTTTTCTAAGCCTCACGTGAGAATGATAACCTAAACTATAAACCTTTCGGTTTTGAACAATGAGCACATGCACATCGTTTGATGGACTTGTAAGCACCTTAGGAACACGTCCCCAACCACAAGTTATCACAAACATGCAAATACCCTAGGTGCGGTTTTTATTTTTGAAAGCCTAAAAACACACAATCTTTATTGCGGATCATCATGATAGTATGCGAGGACATGTGCACTTAGAAACAGTTCACAAAAAATACTTATTCTTAGAAAAAATAGCAGATTCATAGAAAATGATATTATTATTTATATCTCTAGATATAATCAGTATAAAAAATATAATATGATTAATCTAATAATAATTATCTGATATTATAAATCTTAGTATTTTTTTATAGATTTAGTCAACTGAACTATATTTGACTTTTTAAAGTGTGAGATGCACTTAATTTGGTAGTATTGATAACAAAAATGGATAAAAAATTTACAGGGCTTAAGGGTGTTTGGGACTGTTCCATTCCAGTTTTTTCAGCTCCGCTCTAGCTCTGCGTTGCCAAACACGTCTAGCTCCACGAACTCTGCTCCGCAAAAAGGTGGAGCTAGAGGTCAGCTCCATGTTTTTTATAGAGTACCTCAGGGGTACTCCAGTTTTTGGAGTTTGGTACTCCCACATGGAGTTGTGACTTGTGAGGTAATTACCCATCTTCTCTCTCATTAATCACAGATTAGTTCTCATAAAAGCTTTATCTCCCGATGTCGCGACCTTATTTCTTCCTGTGTGCGCCGCCCCTCGTCTCTTCACCTGCACACCGTCCCTATTAATTGTTTATATTTTAATTATAGCCTCTGTTAATGTTTCATCATTTGATTTCTATTTTGGTCAAAAAATATCAATAGCAATTTCGATCAGGGGCATAATGGACCATTTGTATGGAAACAATCTATTCCTAGAGTTGAAGCAGAGTTGCGTGCCAAAAAGTACCTCCTGCTCTATAAACTCTATAGTGAAGGTACTCCATAGTAGAGTTTGTGGAGCAGAACTGAAAAAACCAGAGCGAAGCCCAAACACCCCCTTAAGAGCAACTCTAGCCCAAATCCCTAAATTAAGAGCAACTCCAGCTCAAATTAAGACCCAACTCCAATGGAAAAAATAGACCAAGTCCTTATCTCATATGGACCCACCTGTCATTGACAAATCCTACATCAACTCCACCATTTGTAATTCTTATCTTGATTTATGGATGAGGAGAGAAAAGTGGGTGGGACCCACTGGATAGGGGGTTCTAGATGTGAGAGGCTGAAACTATAATTTGGGAGGGTATGGAAAATGAGAGCCCAAGTAGGAAGTGGGTTGTAGTTGATTTTTTTAATCAAATCTCCAGATTTGAATAGGGTCTTGTTTAGTACTCCCTCCATCCCAAATTGTAAGTCATTCCAAAAATATTGGAGAGTCAAACTTTTCTAACTTTGACCAAATTTATATAATAAAATTATTATTATTATGATACCAACTAAGTATTATTATATTATTCCTTAATTATATTTTCATAATATACTCACTTTACGTTACAAATCTTAGTATTTTTCTCTATAAGTTTGGTCAAACATGAAAATAATTTGACTCTCTAAGATTCTTGGAATGACTTACAATTTGGGATGGAGGGAGTAGGTGGGTTGAAGTTGCTCTAATCTCTACTTCCCATGAGAGAGTTTTAGAACCGAAGATATAGAGTGTATTTGGTTAGGTGGCTAATTGAAAGAGCATCTAGGCCCCTAAGTGATTTCGGTGATTAATGACATTGTTGGTTACTATGACTAACGTGTGTTTTGCAGAGGCAAAGTCATAGGTAAGGTCATGGTATATAGGTACTCGATG
>Ga0182004_10000159_pt1 | contig 31864 bp, 26 predicted proteins | sample Sormic07211540_1_FD_120479 | JGI IMG/M metagenome (GOLD analysis project Ga0182004, IMG submission 120479) | Endophyte microbial communities from Sorghum bicolor roots, Mead, Nebraska, USA - 072115-40_1 MetaG | ecosystem: Host-associated > Plants > Roots > Unclassified | place: USA: Nebraska...
CTCTCTCTCTCTCTCTATTTCTCTCGTGCTTTGCTTTGATCATGGCGCCCCGGCCCCCTGCCCCTGCCTGATAACACCTCTCCCTGACCGCCTTGTTTCCCCGGCCTCCTGCTAGCCGCTGCTGCTCCTTTCTTTCTCGATCGCCCGGGCCACAAGGATTGCAAAGCAAAGCAAAGCAAACAACCACCACACAACACCTCACCCCCACCACACACGCACGCCATTCGTTTCTGCTGGCATGCGCCCTGCAGCCGTTTTATTAGGAAACGCTCCCCTTTCCGTTTTAGTTTAGTGTATAAGTGGCCAGCAGCAGCAGCAGCAGCTTCAAAGTTCTCAGCTCAGCAGCTAGCTAGCGCATCTCAAAATACCAGTGCTTCTTGCTTTCTCTATCTACGTACTGCATATACCTGTGCTGGACTTTGCTGCTGCTTCCAGCTGGCCGGTTCCATTCCTGGGACGAGCTGAGGCTAGCTACCACTACGTCCTTCAGTGGTGGTTGGCGTTTCAGTAGACTGTCAGCTGTGTTTCTCTGCATGATTTGATAAGGTTTGGGTCCTCACTCTTGAGCCTCTAATATATGCTTGCTTTGCTTCCAAGAAGTCGATTCTATCTAGGAGTATATGCTTAGCTGTAGCTGTAGCTGTAGCTGTTGTCATGCATGTCGGCTAAGCCTATTTTATTAATTCATCAGTATCTTGGGCTCTTGGCTGGTCTGCTGGTGGCACATTGGCATTCAGTAGTTTCTTAATATTGGCATTCAGTGGTTTCTTGCATTGTGAGAATTACTACAGTAATACTAGTAACTGATGATGCCTCCAGCTAGCTTTGTCCCTTTGAAAACTGAGGCTCACATTTCTTAGTGTTGACCAACATCCTGTTTAACTGTGTGCTTTAAACAAGTAGAGAGTACTTCAAGATACACACAGCCTACCTACTAATTATAGGATATAGTAACTTTTTTCCTCCTGTGGTCTAGTTTATTTATTCTCTGGGGGAACTAGAACAACGCCGCCTACGGCCCTAGCCTCTCTCATGTGCATCTCTGTTGCAATGTCCATGCTTGATTGCTGCTGCCAGGTTACCTTTGCATTTCCCCATTTTTTTTCCTGGTATAGGACGAGCAATCTGCTAAACCTTGTCCTGACTAGTATTCATGTCGCCACCATTTTCTTCATCCATTAATTTATTATCCCACTCGCGCTGCTGCATTCAGTTTCAGTTTCAGGTTCTTTTTTTTTTTAATTCGGTATCTACGACGTTTGCCACCCAAAGATGACCGGCAGCAACGCGTCTTATCAGCAGCAGCTCGGCCTCGGAGTCGGAGTCGGAGTCGACGCCATGACGAGGAACTGCTTCGTCAGCGGCGATGGCAGTGATATCATCAGCGCCGACGCCGCACCCCTCTTCCACGTCCCGGAGTACACGCCCAGCAGCGGCTTTGGGTTTGTCGGCGAACCGGCGGCAGCGGACATCGCCGCCTCGAGCTTCCCGGCGGACGGCTCGGTGCTGCTTGCCGGCCACCAGCTGCTCCGTGCCACCGCGCTGCAGAGCGTGTCGCCGGAGGAGACGACGCACGCTGGTGGTGCCTACGGCGTCACCGGCGGCGGGTCGTACTCGTACTCGTACGTCCCGTCGCCCTGGGATGTCACCGTGGCTCACGCGCCCAGGATGGCCAAGCAGCTTAGTATCGCCGGCGAGCCGGCGGAAGGCGGATGGATCCACGAGTCCTCGTACTACTGCCCGACGACGTGGTTCTCTGGTCACGCGCAGTTCGCCGGGGCGCCGGCGAGCGAGTTGTCGCTCAGGCTGCGCGCTGGGTCCTCGCCGACGGCAGGTGCTGTGAGTGCGAGCCTGCCGGATCAGTCCTCGGAGGTCAGCTGCTCTGGCCCCGGTCTGTTCCAGCCTCCTTGCGGCGCCGGCGGACAGGTGGTGCGTCAGGTGCCCATGCACTTCTCGCAGGTCCTGTCGCGGTGGTCCGGGTACGCCAACATCGCACAGCAGGCGCTGGACGAGTTCGTCGGCTGCCTGCTGCAAGACGTGGCCGGGTTCGCCGGCTTCACCACCGGTGGCGGTGAGGCGAGCTGCCCGCTGCCATCATCAAGCTGCTCCAAGACGACGTCGTCATCCGACCCGAACCCGTCGATGTTTCTTGGCTCAGAGGAGCACAATCATAAGCTCAAGAACGATCTCCAGAAACTGTTACAGATTGTGAGTAACGCCAACTCTTATATTTATTTAAGTATTACTCACTCCGTCCCAAAATCTTGGAGAGTCAAAGCATGTTAAGTTTGATTAAATTTATAGGATATAGGACAATAACATTTATAATATCAACTAATTATCATTAGATTTTTTATTACTTATATTTTTATAGTATATCTATTTGATACCATAAAACTTTGTAATTTTTTTTATAATTTTAGTCAAACTTGAGTTGCTTTGATTTTTTAAGATTCTTTACAATTTGGGATGGAGAGAGTATAAGATTAAAATAACATCACTTGATTTATTATACTCTACTCGGTGCAGATGGACCAACGGTGCAAGCAATGCATGGACGAGATCCAGAGCGCGGCATGCAAGTACGGCAGCCTGGTGCGCCCGGGCGGCGGCGCGCTCTCGGCGCCGTTTGCGCACGGCGCGGTGTCAGCGATGCACCGGAGGCTCAGGGCGCGGATCACAGGCGAGATCGCGGCGGCCACGCGGAGAGGGGATCAGCCGTCGTCGTCGTCGTCGCTGTCGCTGACGCTGGCCGACAGGGAGCGCAGCTGGGAGTCGGCCTTCATCCAGAAGCACTGGGCGCTGCGGCAGCTCCGGCGCGGCGACCAGCAGTCGTGGCGGCCGCAGCGCGGCCTCCCGGAGAAGTCCGTGGCCGTGCTCAAAGCCTGGATGTTCGAGAACTTCCTCCGCCCGTAAGTGTCTCTGTCTCTGTTTCACATTCAGAGAAATCTTTGGGCTTTCAGCATCTCTTTTACCACATACAAATGGTAGATAGCCTCGTACCATGCAAGACTAATTAATCCATGTCTCATCATTCAGGTACCCGAAAGACAACGAGAAGGAGATGTTAGCAGCTAGGAGCGGCCTGAGCAGGAGCCAGGTACAGTTTCATGCTTTTTCAGCCTGCTTGCAACTTTATTCAGATCAGGTCTCAGCAGCTCTACCAAGAATCAAGAAATACACCGGTAATGCATTTGTTGCATTTGCATTGGCAGGTTTCCAACTGGTTCATCAACGCCCGCGTTCGGCTGTGGAAGCCGATGATAGAGGAGATGTACGAGGATCTCAAGAAGGCCTCGGGAGGAATGGAGGGTGTGTGATTGCCTGAAAAAGTGAGCAGCAGGGATTGCAGTTTAAAGCTATATAAGATGGTGATTTCCCCACATCCAGGATGGAATTGTGTAATCGCAGCGTTGCTCCGGGGGCTTTTACACAAGCATTGTTGCTGCCACCCTGTGATCTATATATATGTATAACCTTGTAATCGCCTTGGCGTATATATAGAACTATCAGAATCTGCAACTTGCACCGTAGGTCCTTTGCTGTCACAGTGTCACTATTCCTTCCTCCGCCTGAAGATGATTTGTTCTGAATGCCGGAAAGGGAGGTCTAAATCCCATGCAGGTAAAGCCAGATCGCCAGTTCATTTTGCGCTCGCTGTTGGTCGAATGAACTAAATTTTTCTTCAACAATTTCAATCCACGTAAGATGACTCACATCTTATTATCAATCTGAAATTTTTTTACCTACAAGAATGCAGAAACTCAGTCAGCATTGAGATAGACTCTTTCTTGGATGCATTTATATGAATTATAGCAAATAAGAAAACAGATGGATCCGGCAAGGAACATCAGATACCTTGTGCGCATTTTACATCTGAACTTCAAAGTTCAAACCTTCCCACTCCAAAAAGAAAAGGAAAAAAAATGCCCATGTAAAGTCCAGCAAACAACATTCGCTGTTATGCTTGCAGTCATATCGGTATTCAGGTGATGGAACGGCATTACAGTTACACCACCACATGATTGCTGGTAACAGTGAAAGGTTTGGAAAGACTTGAAGTGCCCGCAAGTACAAGCATGCCGCTGTTGCTGATTGGATCTTTGTGCATTCTACTGCTAAGCAATGTTGCAGACTTCCAGTCACGCTTCCCAAGTTGGTTCACGGATTTCATCTGCGGCGCCACATGAGATGTTTGGCTACTTACAGCCGTATATATCCATCCAAAAGTTGAAGCCTTGAGAATTCCAAATTGTCCACAAACTGATTCCTTACATTAGGCCCCATTTCGATTAATAAGAAAAGCCCACATCTTATTTTTGGATGGGATTTGATACGAAGGAAATTTGTTAAAAGCTTGCCATTTAAGAGCATCTAATAGTTTTAAAAAACTAGGGTAAACTAATGAGTTTTATAAGTCACTAAAAAATAGGAATCATATGTGTTGGCTTCTCCTACCATTTCAATATCTCGTTTCTAAAAACAAAAAAAAAGCATAAAAAATCCTAGACTTTCCAGATATCCGAATCAGCCGATTGGATACATGTGCATATGTCTCCGCGTGATTGGATCAATTTTCCTAACTACGGAAAGATTGTGAGTTGAGATAAAAGACATGCAATAAAAGTAATAAAGTCATAAGTTGCGTGACAGTGACTCATACAGTGGTATAATAGTTATCTCATAGTCCTAAATTTTAGCTCCATAGACGATTTATTTGAATACAATAAGTAAATGAAGACATGATACACCCGACAACAACATCCACGAGTATGGCCAGGGCTAGTTCTTGTTGGCTTATGTATCCTAAAAAGTAGTGAAAATCAATTTAAAAGACCGTTGAGAACCAAGATTCTAGATTTGCCTATTTATTTGAATACAATAAATAAATAAATAAATGAAGAAGCGTAAATTAGTTAAAGAATACAAGCTCCCACATAACAATGATAGGACCACCACTAGTAGGACTTGGTGTTAGGTCAAATTGTCATCCATTGACCACACTTAGTCTAATTCTAATCCATCCGCTTGTCCCGAGGATTAGAGACCATGTCCGCATAGTAAACTTGTTTAGGCACACTTATGTGCTTGTTATTATGTTTATGCATGATTTGGATTCTTTTATAATGAGTGTTGGTGTGTTGTGGACTCTCATCATCCATAATGACATCAGTTGTCTTTAATACTTCAGTTTGTAGTTAGGGTTTCTCTTTGTCTTGCTCTACGTCTTGCATTCTTTAACATTTCTTCTACCCCAATACAATGGAGAAACAACACTAGGGAGAACAATAACGACAACAAAACCTTTTTTATGAAAGTGTTGTCTTCAACATCAATGCTGAGTGAAGCAAGACCCTTGTTAAGGGGTAGAGACCTATGTCATCCTCCTATCTTAGGCAGGGCAAGTATGAGGTTTTGAAAACCATCACTGTCCTTGCTAGACTTTGTGAATCTTGGGACAAGGTTCTGTTAAGTGGTTTGTCACACCCCAAAACTTCTATTTTTGTTGTAAATAGAAAGTATTGAATAAAAACAATTTAATATATTTTTATATTTTTTCAAGATATTTTTTCAAGGTTGAAAATGTGTTTTTTTCTTGAAAATTTTCACATGTTAATATATTTTGTTTGCTTGCATTCATGCCTTTGCATAAGTTTTATTCTATGTAAAATAATTACGTAAATTTGTTTAAGTCACAAATAGGATGTATCTATTTTTAGAGTAAATATTAATTTTTTTAAAAAAATTAGTTTACTGTTCATTTCAGAGTTAAGTTGAAATATCTTTAAAATGAGCATTTTTTTAAAAAAAAGGTGTTTTCCAAATATGTTCAGAAGATAAAATACTCAAAATGGGTTTAAAATTATATTTTATAGTTAAGTAATAAAATTTTAAGAGTTTTAAAAATTAAATGGTTTATAATATTTTCAAAAGTATTTAAAAACCCTATCTCTAAAAAAGAAAACACATTTTCTTTTTCTTTTCTTTCCTCCCTTACTCTTTTGGTATCGGCGTGCTCTAGTTTGGCCCGCTGCCCACTTCAAGAGCAGCAGCGCAGCTCTGCTGCGGCTGGCCCGCTCCTGCTCTCATCCCACATCGGCCTGCTAGCCATCAGCCCGCAGCCCGCAGACGGCAGACCGCACCTCTTCTGGCGCGTGGGCCGTGGCCCAGCGTTTCAGCGACATGCCACCGGTGGCCGCGTGTTCCGCTCTCCCTTTGTTCCTCTGATCAGCTGGGCCCCCACGACCGCTTGCTTATTTCCCGTTCCGCACCAGTGGCACGCGGCTGAAATGCGTTTTGTCAGTAGATAACTGTAATGCGTGAGGAGGACTATAGATTATTGATGAATGGTATCCAGCCAGCCAAGTAAATGCACTTTAGTTTATTCCGCTTTTTGCCATTCACCACTTAGAGGGGAGTATCATTCTTCGCCTAGTAGCTGAATTCGGCTTATTGTAAGAGATGTCTTTCGAAAGCCTTGTAGTAAAACCCATCCTTATATCTTTATCTTGGTAATGTGATATTGGGACTCTTAAACCTGGGCAAATGGACATCATGACTAAGGATAACATGTGTAATATTTATAGAGTTTAAACTGATATATCAATTGTGCTTATGATCATGAGTGACTTGATTCTTATGTGCTTTACTTTCACTACTGTAAAAACACTTAAGTGCGACATTTTCAAAACCCCTTCAGAGGCGGGAATGATTTTGAACCATTTCAATAATGCATCGGATTAATCGAGACGGGCACTTTAAAACATTTGCCTCAGTTACTATTGAATAACCGAGGCGGGCATACTATAAGACCCGCCTCGGATAATGCTGGCCCATCTTTGAACCCACTCCTCTCTCTCCTTCACCGCTACCAGCCCCTATACCCGAGCGGATCTGGATCCACTTGTTCCCTCTCTTGCGGTGCCCTCTCCCTCCCTCTCTGCATCGGTGCTCCTCCTTCCTCTCCCTGAGAGCATGGAAGCTCCGACGGCAAAGGGCTGGCTCATGCTCATCCACACCGGTGGCCACGTGCATCTAGATCCACCTCCATACCGACGGCCACATGCCACCACCTCTGCTCGTGCAGATCCGACGCATCTAGATCTCGGCAGCGCAAGGAGGCTAAATCCGGTGGCCACGATGGCAGCGCACCTCTCCCACTCTCTTGTGCCTCCCTCTCCCGGCTGCTCGGTGGCGCGGCAAACTAGCGGGCGAGCTCCTCTACCGACCGGATCCCTCTCCCTACGCGTCGGTGTTCCCCTCCCTCTCCCTGCGCGCATGGAAGCCCGCCGACGAAGGTGAGCTTGCCGGCGGCCATGTGGATCTGGCCACCGGGCGCATCTAGGTCCACCTCCACCCTTGCACGGCTTGGTGGGCCTCCTCAATGGGCTATGTGAGCCTCATTGATGGACTCACGCTTTGTTTTGTTTTTCTTATTTTATTAATTAAGGTGGGCATCCAAAACGCCTCGAAAAAGGGTCTAATTTACCATGGCCTTTGATCTGAGACGTTTTGGATGGCCGTCTTGGTTAATCCAAAATGCCGGTCTTGGTTAAAATTATTGTAGTGTTTATGCTATAATTTATACAACTTAATGGTGATTAGGGGTTTTGATCCACTTGTAAAGTTGTAATAAATGGGCTGTTTAATAAAACTTGACCAACTAAATTGTTTGTCACGGAAAAATTATGTCAGCTTTTACCTTGTTATTCAGTTAGGTATGTCATTATTTTTTTTGCATTTGTTGTGTACGACACCTGCTCATCTTTGCTATCTCTAAATAGAATAAAGGCTGCTCGGAAAGATATATTATAATAATATTTTTATAATGGTTGGAGAGGCGATCTGAAGCGATTGGTGTGTGATGTGTCTATGGTCGGTGGACCCAGAATATGAAAAACGATGAGGGGGCGATGGGAGCAAGGCAATGGGAAGCTATTGGTGTCTATGGTCGGTGGGCCATAGACATCACATCGCCTCCCGTCGCCTCTGAAATTATAGGGATTAGGACCCTAAATAGAGGAGTGATAATTCCTTTTTTCGTATTTCTTTTTTAATAAAGGGTAAATTTAAAATTATAAAAAAATATTTTGAGTAGCATAGTTAGGGTGTATGATTCAAGTACTATAGTTAGTTAGATAAAAATCTTCTTCTTAAGTTTTTCCAGATCTTCTTAGTGTTTCCACCCGTCTGCGTCCACCAGTGCGTGTTATAGCGTGCCGTCGCTGCCGGTGATAGAGGTTGGCGTTTGACAGAACATTGTACAATAACGTTATTATCTTTGTACAAATTAAATTAAAAAAAAATAGTGGAGAAGATGATAGACGATGTACCTAAATAGAAGTTGTTTAGAGGGCTTCGACATACGTGTTTTACAATCGACCTTCCTATGAAAGTGGGGGATGCCGCTGCGTCGAGACTTGAGTATTTGTAATAAGTTTCTAATATACCATTAATAACGAAGCCGTTACATTTGTATGAAAATTGATCCTGGCGCATATGTAATATGCATCTGGTTATTTTTAAAACTAAACATAACACACCTAGAAGGATCGTCTGGTGAGTCATCTAACAGAAAGTTCTCCTTGCTCCGTTTCTTTACCAGTCTTTTGTGTCATTACTTTTCCTCCAGGACCTGTCGTTACAATGTCCAATACATCTTTAACACATTGTTAGTACTAGGCTTGTGTTGTAGACCCTTGTGTTATTGAATCAGTCTCTCTTTTTTCCCTTTTCTTTTCTTTTTTTTTTTTTGCCAAAGAATGCCTAAGGTGTAGCGAATAAATTGTCGGCCAACTTATTTGGCAAAGCTTGGCAATGTGTGCTCATTATCCAAACACAACTTTAATAATTCTTATCAATTCATAACACTGCCCGGATGCCCTCACATTCCTATACTGCACCACCCCGAACCCATCAAATACCAACAATACTTCGTATGCCGATCAAATAGTAGACTTTACTTTTTGCGAGACAGCTGGAGGATAGCTAACAAAAATCACGCAATACTCCCACATGGATCTACTTGCCAAACCTAGAATATCTCTCCTTCATCAGACCATATCTCGCGACCTGCAAGTGTAGTGCGTTGACTTCTGTTGTGGCACAGCCATGCAGTTGGCGGTTGACTTTTGTAAGTGTGGGAAAAGAGAACGTTTTGATAGGCTCACGGACACTGCATGCAGCTGCAGTGCGAAACAAACTTTCTTTGGTTCATCCTCACCACACCAGAAGATACACAGATGTGGGATCGGACGTGCCAATCTCATACGTCCATATCTAATATATCTTGTTAGTTGGAACTTTAGTTCCTGTGACTGTGAGCGTTATTGATTCTTTGTGTTGCCTTTGGAAATACCTTTTCTTTCTCTTTTTGGAAAAAAAAAGGTGTGAGACCCATGAAAGCCATCATGCAGTCAGTTACTGTATCAAAGGCTTCTCTAGTGAAAAAGAAGGAAAAGTGATTCATCATCCGACATGGCATGCAAATGAACTGACTCACCGGAGAGGATGACTTAGAAAAGAGAGAGGAGAACCGATGCAAATTTTTGAGTCGACTCGTGGTGAGTAAAAAACAATTTTCTCACCTGTTTGATTTTTTTTCGACAACTCACCTGTTTGATTGAATCTGGCTTGAGCAAGCGCCTGTCTGCGTAGGAGAAAAGCAGGGAAGATTATTTAAAGAATTTGTGTGCACTTTTCTGTTATGGGTTCCCAACAAATTTTGCAAAATTTTTCAGATTCCCTGTCACATCGAATCTTTAGACAAATGCATGAAGTATTAAATATAGACAAAAATAAAAACTAATTGCACAGTTTGGTCGAAATTGACGAGATAAATCTTTTGAGCCTAATTAGTCTATGATTGGATAATATTTGTCAAATACAAACGAAAAAGCTACAATGTCGATTTTGCAAAACATTTTGGAACTAAACAAGGCCTATATTTATGTGGGACCTATGATATTTTTTTAAGGAGTCAATTCGATCCTCTTCTGCTCACATGGCGCTCTCTCCCCTGCATGGGTCAACTCACCACTGCGGGTGCCCTAATTAGTGATCCCAACAAGCAGCTGAGAGTCACCCAATAATTTAGCAACAAAGCAGTTGCTAACTATTTGTGCCTTTTTTTTAGATCAGTATACTCTGCGTGCTGACTTTTTTTAGGCTTGATTTCTTAAACGATCGTGCACTTGTCATAACGTGTACCGCTGGATCTTGTTGCTTTGGATAAGTAGCTAGTGCTCTGCTTTGGTTGCCAAGCAATTGCGGCCACTGCTTTTGCTCTTTTTATCAGTTCCATTAGTCAGAATTCGCTCACCTAGAAAGACAGAAAAACTTGCCCACTCAGAATTTTGGGAATCGACTGAAGAATATTGGAAAGGCATAAGGCATGGCATTTATATTTCTCTTTCAACCATATAAAAACAAGAGAAATATTATCCAACACTCGAGTGTCGGAACACTCAAATTTTCTCTTCTCTTTCTCTTCCTCTCTTCTTCTCCAACTCCAGCAGGCTTAGAAGAGGCTTAGGGGAGGCAGATCGGTCAGGCGGCGGAGAGATGACAGGAGGTAGGAGGCGGCCGGACCAAGTCGAGGTGGGACGCCCATGGCCATAGCAGCAGTTGGAGAGTGGGAGGGGACGAGAGTAAGAATGAGGTTGCCCCGAGTAGTAGGGTCTCACCGAAGCTCCGTGGGTGCGGCTGTGGCCATAGAGCTCTAGCAAGACCCTACCGTGCTGCGGCGGCGCGGTGGGCGGAGGTGGGCGTCGGTAGGAGGAAGAAGCTACGAAAAATGGATATTAGGAGAGCCCAAAACACTTTGAATGTTGTATAGACAGTTCTAAAAACAAAGAGAAACATTTTACAAGTGGATGAATTAGTAGGAGCCCCAAAATGGGCACTTCTTTTGTAATGTGTTTATTTTGTTCTCCGAAGAAGCCACACATTTTAGAGCTCAAAGCATTTGTTTTTTTCTTGCTTACCCTTAAATGGTTGTTTAGATCTCATTAAAGGTATGTTCGGATCATATAAATTATAATCAATATCTAGAAAGTGTTTTTTCATTGAGTAATAGCTTCGCATCATATTGCTGTGAGTACTTTGGGCGTATTAGCGGGCCCATTCCATCTAAGTGTCCGTCCCCCTTATTACTAGGTGTCGTTTGGATCCTTTTATTTGGAGGAATTAAAATCTACTCTATTTGATTTGATTTGGAATTTGATATTCTATTACTTTCCAAAATTCACATATAAGCCAATCTCAAATTCATAGTGTGGGAGATGAAAATTAATTCTATAAATGATCATTATTTGTTTATACTTTGCAACTTATAACATACTTTTCAACTCGCTCCCTAAGGTAGAAATACGATACATAAGTATTGCTCTCTTATAGCCAACAATAATATACAAATATAATTTATATACTTAATCATATTAGCTTAATTTATATGTATCTAAATTATAACTATTAAAATAAATTCAATTCTAAGGATCCAAACGGGTCCCTAGGTTATCTTTAATTCCTACGAACCAAACAGGCCGAGTACCATTTCGCATTGCAGCCATCAGAGATGTCGGCTCCCATCACCCCAATACTACTTGTCAAGACTTGTTGGAGCAGTTAAACAAAGGATAAGGTGATGATGGTCCAACATGGGTTGTGGCTACGATGATCATACTTGCTAGAGATTCATCATTGTCATTTTCTTCAAGGCAAATGATGATGAAGATAAGATGCGATGTAAAATATTTGCAGGATTAAGAACGAAACGCCATCACACGCACAAGATCCTTTGTGCAGCCTAGCTCTGCTGCGGTGTGGCCCAGGAACTCAGAATCTCAAGAAAACAGCGAGGAAAGAGATAGCTAGCTAGAGAGAGAAACAAAAGTTTGTATTACGCCGCAACAGAGGCTTTTTTATGCACGAGACCAACAGGCGGGAAAAAAAAAGAAGACAAAAAAAACGAAAAAAAAGGGCAAAAGAAAAGAACAGAAAATACAAGTAGAGTAACAGCAGAAGTCAGCCCCGTGCGGCGCGGGTGCGCCCACCACAAGCGGCGGAAGGATCACTAGCGCCTGTTGCCGGCGGCGGCGGCGGCGGCGGACTCCTCGGCGACGGCGGCGAGCTTCTGGAGGTTGAGCCTGACAACGGTGTCGGTGAACATGCGGGTGTCCTCCGCGGTGTTGCCCTCGGGCACGTCGACGGCGTAGGACTCGACGACGACGCAGTATGGGCCGGGCTGGAACTCGGTGACGGAGGTGACGGAGCGGTAGTTGCGGAGGCGGTGGTCGCCGCCGACGACGCGGAAGCTGAGGATGTGGCGGTCGTCGTCCAGCACCTCGAGGCGCTCCGTACTGCTGGACGCCGGGAGGCCCGACACCACGGTGACCTCGCGCACGCTGCCGACGCTGGCGCCGTCACCGGCGGCCAGCGCGCAGGTGCGCACGAAGTGCTTGTACCGCTGCGGGTTGCCGAAGCTGCGCACGATGGGCCACACCGCGCGCACGGGCGCCGACACGCGCTGCGCCACCAGCGACGTGCACGTCGTCGGCGTCGGCGTCGTCGTCCCCGCCGCCACCCGCCCGGCCGGGAACGTGTGGTGCTCGCGCACGGCGGGCTCCAGCGCGCGCACCTCCGCCTCTGTCAGCGTCGCACGCAACGCCCGCTCCACGTGCGTCTCCATGCTCTCTCTCTCTCTCTTCTCGGTGTCTCGTCTCTCCCTCTGACCCGCTCTGCCCCTATCTCTGTGTGTGTTTTTGTGGGGATGGGCTTGCGCTTTGTGTTGTGGTGGTTATATCAGGCCTTGTTTAGTTCATACCAGAAACCAAAAAGTTTTCAAGATTTTTCATCGCATCGAATCTTGCGGCACATGCATGAAGCATTAAATATAGACAAAAAATAAAAACTAATTACAAAATTTGTCTGTAAATCGCGAGGCGGATCTTTTGACTCTCACTACATGAAACTAGAATAACCTTGGCGGTCGTAAATTTCCTTGAGGGCCAGAATCAAACCGCCAAGGAAAATAGAGTTTCCTTGATGGTGCTAGTGAACTCTCAAGGAAATATATATTTCTTGGAGGTTGAGGCATACTGCCAAGGAATATGGTTGTTTCCTTAGGCGGTTTCCAATCACCTCCAATATTTCCTTGAGTGTAACTACAAACAGTCAAGGAAATTACTATTTCCTTGAGTGTTGTTCTTAACCGCTAAGAAAAATACCTATTTTTTTGGTGTTATTCTAAACCACTAAATAAATTATCATTTCCTTGAGGGTTACTGAATTTTCTTGGAGGTTGCTAGCCAAGGAAATGATTATAATTATTTTGGTGACTCTGACAGAAAAAATAGTAATTTCTTAATGGTGTCAGAACATTCTGAAATTTGGCTTGAGATCATAATATAGTTATACTACCTTGGCATAAAAATTTCAAATCATATTAACAAAGTTGGACTATACATTATCCACAGTGGATAAATCTTTGACATAGTTATATAACTATGTGAGGGATATATCCACTTGTGAACAATGTATGGTCTCACTTGGTCAAAATGATTTAATTTTTCTATGGGAAGCATATACATCCATATTATGACCTCACACCGATTCTCTTAGACTTTACTTGGCGGTAATGGTCAGCTAGTAACCCCCAAGGAAATGGTTTTTCCTTGAAGGTTTGTAACAGCCGAGAAAACTACTTTTTTTGAGGTTGCTCGCAGTCAGTAAAATTAGTTTTCTTGGAGGTTGTTGGCACTCAAGAAAATTAGTTTTCTTAGAGGTTGCTAGCCCTCAAGAAAAATAATTTTCTTGGCGGTTGTAATATTTCCTTGACCATTTGACAAATTAAGTCTAGTCGTAGTTTCCTTAGCGGTTAGCCTCCAAGGAAATTATCCTTGAGTGCTAAAACCGTCAAGGAAATTAATTTCCCTTGTCTTCTAATCTTGAGTGTGTTTGCTTGACGGTTCATGGTCAAGGATCATTTCCTTGACGGTTTTACCCCTTTCCTTGGCGGTTTTTGGCACTCAAGGCAATTCAGGATTGTGGTAGTGTCTATGATTGGACAATATTTGTCACAAACAAACGAAAGTGCTACAGTAGCGAAATCCAAAAAAATTTCACATCTAAACAAGGCCTTATTTATATACCTGGTAGCCGGGTACCGGGCCGAGGACCCTTGCACCAAGCGAGCAAGGACTCAGTAAATTGTTTGTGGTTTTGGTAGAGATCATGTACTATATATATACCTCTGGTTCAAAACAACGCGAAACTATTAGAAGCCTTTGCCTGTAATTTGGCCTGCAAATTTTAAGCAAAAAACCTGCACCCTAGGCTGTTTCATATATATATTTCTGTGATCTAAAGATGATCAAGGATTATGTTTGACAGTGAAAGAGCATTTAAGACTTTAGGACATGCATTGCGTGAAGAAATAAAACCACGAAGTGAGTGAGAGAATCAAGGGACGAATAATGCATTTGTATAAGATGGTCCTGAGACAAGCCATCTATGCATAAAGGTATATATGCGGAGTTTTGTCTCTCTCGTCAAAAGCAAACTATGCTATCATTTAGGTTGTCACCATGCATTTTCCTTCTGTCAACGTATTGCCGATGGCACATTATTGTCCTTTTATGAACCTCTCGTGCTTGTAGAGATGAACCGGAAAGCCCCCCGGGACTCCCACTTTAATTTCATATTTTGCTCCTAGGATATGAGGCCGACTCTAACTCGAGTTAGATTGTGCCTCCGTCATAATTTGGGTGCCACACTGGTCCTCTCCGGCTCCAAGTCCTTCATGATTCTCTCTGGTGTTTATAAGAATAATAATATCATTGCATAGTAATTTATTCTCATGATCAAGAAAACAATCACTTAATTGTCACACTCCATCTCTAGTAACTAAGTTTTGCATAGTTATTAGAGGGGACGGTGTTTGTATCTAAAGAATTGTACATACCCCCCCTCCTCTCCCCAAACCATGGGGCAGGAGGAGCAGAACTAGCAACAAATAAAAATGAGGGAATTGCATGTATTGAGGAGTTGGTGACAGCAAACATCATGAGAAAAAACAAGGAGCGGTTTACGATGACAAGTAGGGGTGAAAATGGTATAGATTTCTGACCATATTTGAGACCGAATCCGTTTTGTACGTATTTGAGTTCGGATATTCAACATTTGATATATTATCTGTATCCGAATACTCAAATCGTATATTTATGATGTCGATACCTGATCGTATCCTGTCCAACATAGGGTGACCAATTTCATGTCTACTGGACAAAGAGCTCATATCGCTTAGCTAACGAAGGGTGACCGGAATACTAAATTTTTTTCATGCTCAAGCTTCAGAAAATAGAAGGAGAAAGTTTGTGAGGAAAATGGAGGATGAAGGTGGTGGAACAGTACAGGACCCGCACTTGAGGAGATTTATAGCTAACCACTACCAACAACTTTTTTTGGTCTTCTGCAGGTGCTGATTCATGTGAATGTATTACCAAAATACTTGAATATGTCTACGAATGTGTAACCCAAGAAATGAATGAAGCACTCTTGAAGCCATTTACTGATGAGGAAATATGGACAACATTGGACAACATTGGAGATTTAAAAGCCCCTAGAGCTGATGGCTACCTTGCTATTTTCTATAAAAGGTTTTGGCATGTGGTTGGGGACCGAGTGAAGCAAGAGGTGCATAATGTTCTAAATGGCGGTGACATGCCAAATGGGTGGAATGATACTATAATTGTCCTTATTCCGAAGGTCAGAGACCCAACCAAGCTTAAACACCTCAAACCCATCAGCTTATGCACTATGCTATATAAGATTGTTTCAAAAGTGCTTGCAAATAGGCTTAAGAACTTCTTACCCAAGATTATATCTCCCTCCCAAAGTTCTTTTGTTCCGGGACGGTTGATTACAAATAATGTGTTGTTATCCTACGAACTGACCCATTACCTCAGATCAAGAAGGAAAAAAATGGAGTGGCTGCTATTAAATTGGATATGAATAAGGACAAATCTTCCATCATGTTCAGTCCCAATACTACAGACTGCATTAAAGGGGAAATGAGAAAGGAACCGTCCATTACTCAAGAATCAAAGAGTGAAAAGTATTTGGGGCTGCCTATTTCTGTAGGTAAATCAAGGAAGAACGCTTTTGAATACATCAAACAACGGATATGGGCAAGGATTCAAGGTCGGCAAGAGAAATTGCTTTTCAAGGAGGGTAAAGAAATCCTTATCAAGGCAGTGGCCCAAGCAATCCCGACTTATGCGATGTCATGTTTTAATCTTACAAAAAGTTTTTGCGACGATTTGAGTTCAATGGTCGGGCGGTATTGGTGAAGCCAACAAGACAAAACTAATAAAAATCATTGACTCATTTGGAAAAAGCTAACTCTATCAAAGAAAAGGGGAGGATTAGGATCTCGAGATCTATATCATTTTAACTTGGTAATGTTGGCTCGTCAAGTATGGCGCCTCCTAATAGAACCAGATACTTTATGCGGATAGGTTCTTAAAGCGAGATATTTTCTTCAACTTAAATATTCTACAATGTAAGACTCGAGTTGGAATCTCATATACATGGAGGAGCATAATTATGGAATTAATCTGCTAAAAGAAGGAATTATCTGGAGGATTGGGTCGGGTTCCAATGTTAATATTTGGACTGATCCCTGGATCCCAAGAGGAACTATAGAAGACCAATAACCCCGAGAGGTGGTTCTCTTATAACAAAAGTATCAGACCTTATGAAACTAAGCACAAGAACATAGGATGAAAGTTTAATCATTGATGTTTTCTGGCCTGAGGATGCAAAGTCAATTCTTATGATTCCTACTGATTATGAAGCTGTTGACCGGCCTGCTTGGCACTATGACTCAAAAGGTGTTTTCTCAGTAAAATCAGCATATAAGCTAGCAGTACAAATCTGTGATCAGCAGAAGGGGACTGATGCTTCTACATCAATGGCAGAAAATCAGAATACATATGACTTTAGATGGGGAACACTATGGCAGCTTAATATTCCAAATAAGATCAAGATGTTCTTGTGGCACTTTGCTCATAACAGCTTGCTGCTAAGAAGGAATATTGCAAGACGGGGAGTTGATCTTGACACCCTTTGTCCTATTTGCTACAGATTAGATGAAGATTGTCACCATTTATTTTTTGAAGTGCAAAGCAGTTAAACTGTGTTGGAGGGGATTGTGCATGGAAAATATAAAGGAGTTACTGGAAACTTGTAGATCAGGCAAAGAAGCAATCGAGAAAATATGGACTTTAAACGAAAAGTACTCCCTTCATCCATGAAAGAGTCAATTTCTAGAGTTGTCCTAAGTCAAACTTTTTAAACTTTGACCAAATTTCTAGAAAAAAAATGCTAAGATTTATGGTATCAAATTAGTATCATTAGATTCATCATAGAATATATTTATATATGATGCGCATTTTATGGCCTTGTTTAGTTCCTGAAGAATTTTTTTTGCGACACCGTAGTACTTTCGTTTGTTTGTGGTAATTATTGTCTAACTATAGACTAACTAGGCTTAAAAGATTCATCTCGTTAATTTTGATCAAACTGTGTAATTAGTTTTTATTTTTGTCTATATTTAATACTCCATGCATACGTCTAAAGATTCGATGTGACGGGGAATCTTGAAAAATTTTGGGTTTTTGGATGGAAGTAAACAAGGCCTATGTCATAGATGTTGTTACTCTTTTCTATAAAGTTAGTCAAACTTAAAAAAGTTTAACTTGCAAGGATTCTAGGAATTGATTCTTGTGGACGGAGAGAGTATCAGTTAAAAATTTGGGTCCTTCTTTGGCGGTGGTGGTCAGCTCGGAACGAGCAAATGGCTACTGAAGCTGAAGTGTGTCATTCAGTGGCGTATTATCTGATGGAGTTTGAAAAACTGAGGAAGGATGAGAAAGAGAGTAATAAGCTGAACAAGGAGGAATGCTGGAAAGGGGACATCAACAGAAGAGGCACATGCCTAGTAGAATGGAAAGCTATGTGCAGAACCAAGAAAGAAGGGGGACTCAACATTGTCAACCTAGAAAACCAAAACTCAGCCCTTCTCATGAAATTCCTAGATAAGTTTTTCAACCATGCCGAGATCCCCTGGGTCCAACTAACCTGGTCCAGACTGTACTCACACCAGTTTATCCCACCCCAGTCGAAAAAACCCTGTGGATCTTTTTGGTGGAAGGATGTCCTTAAACTCTTCTCAAAATTCAGAGAATTTGCCTTATGTAAACCCAGGAAAGGTAACAGCTCCTCTCTCTGGTTAGACAACTGGTCAGGGCAAGTGCTACAACAGGTGTTCCCACAGCTCTTTTCCTTTCCAAGGAAAAAACACTGGTCTCTCAAACACTTTATGGAAAAGGACCCTGAATCCACGCTGTTCCTACCCCTCTCAGCAATAGCAGAAGATCAACTAGCTGAGCTTGATGTTCTACTTAATGATAAGGTAGGAAATCCAGAGTTTGAGGATTCCTGGGAATACTTCTGGGGACCTGATTACTTCCCTAGCAAAGCCTACAAACACCTCCAGGGTAAACTTGATGCCTCACCAATCTTCTTGTGGATTTGGAAAAGTGGAAACCTTGGTAAACACAAATTTTTTGCCTAGTTACTTGTGAGGGACCGACTAAACTGCAGAAATCTGTTGAAGAGGAAAAGGATGCATTTGGATAGCTATGACTGTGTGCTCTGTAACCATGGCCAGGAAGAGACAAGCTTCCATCTATTTTTTGTATGCAATTTCAGCCGGGCTTGTTGGAACCTTCTAAGTATCAACTGGGATACATCTCTACAACCTCGATATGCTGACTAAAGCTAGGAGAGACTTTGGAAGTCACATTTCCAGAGAAGTCTTCATCACAGCCTGCTGGGCAATCTGGAAGGTTAGAAATGGAATTGTTTTTTATAACAAAACAGCCTCCCTGCTACAATGGCCATTACTGCTAAAAGAAGAACTTAGTCTGGTTTGTATCAAGGCTAAGAGCAGAATTGCAGACCCTTTGAAATCCTGGTGTGAGAATAGGCTCTAGTACATTTCGTTTTTCTTCTTTTGGCCCTGAGGGCCCTGTAACTCTTTGTAAATACTCTATTCTTTTGTTGTTCATAAATACAAAAACAAAAAATAGGTAGAGAACTTCCCTGCTGATTGCCTTCAAAAAAGGAGGAATGCTGGAGACCACCCTCAGATGACATATACAAAATTAATATTGATGGATCTTTTCAAGCTGATTTGAAAAAAAAGAGGCTGGAGTTTTATTATTTGAAATAGTATGGGACAATTTCTGGAAGGAGGTGTCTTTAATATTTTCCATGTTACCTGTCCCTATAAGCAGAGGCGCGAGCTGCTTTACATGCCTTGCAGCGTGCTGCACAATTGGGCATGACCAATGTGATTTTGGAAACTGATGCATCTATGCTGGGCTGCGTGCTTAAATCGACGGAGTTGGATAGAAACCCATTTGGTGTCTGTTTATACAGATCCGAGAGTTGATGTTTTTTTCAATTTAATAGTTGTAGAATCTCTGTTTGCTCTAGGATCTATAACAAGGTAGCTGATTATATGGCTGCTTATGGTGCGTGTGTTATTACCTCTGGCTCTCATATGTTCACGAGCCAAACACCGTCTTTTGTATCTGAACTAGTCTCTACGGACAAACCTAGAGTTTAGTTGCTAATGGAAACAAAGTTTCTGTGATAAAAAAAGAAAGAGTGTCGACTCAAGTCTGAAGGAACTCCTAATGATGGCAAGATATGTTAGATGTTTTGGGCCACGGGTGAAACAATTCCAAATAAATCCCAAAGGCTCATTCATACATGTATGTACATATGAAAGGGTGGGGGACTTTAGTCCCACCTTGCTACTTCAAGTGGAGTGAGGCCAACTTAAAAAGTTGAGCTATCTCCATCTTGTTGAAGCAATTGGGGAGAGGAAACGCGCTCGCTCGCCTCACCTCACTTTGAACCTTTGCATGCATGGAGGAGATTGTGCTAGCCTACTTGGTAAGCAATTATTCTCGTATTATGGCAAGTGCGTAAACGGCAGGTAATGTTTCTATAATGTTGTGATTGATTGCTTGTCTATTTGCTGTGTGCGACGCGTGTATAAATATGAGGCGATACACCTAGAGATTCATCTCTTTCTTTATTCTCGTATTATGGCAAGTGCGTAAACGGCAGGTAATGTTTCCATAATGTTGTGATTGATTGCTTACCTATTTGCTGCGTGCGACGCGTGTATAAAGATAGGGCGATTACTGCGCTGCCGCCGTCTTCCCCATCTCGTTGCTCTCTTCCTCGCCACATTACTGCGCTGCTGCCGTCTTCCCCATCCCGTCGTCGACGTGCCATCGGTATCGGGAGAGCAGGCTCTGAAGCCTACGCCTCCTCGCGTCCCTGCACGGGTTAGGGGCGTATCAGGTTTTTGGAAAGCGTCGTTGCGACTGCTCGCTGGACGTCTTCTTTCCACTACGCCCGGTGTTCGCCGATCTCCATCGACGGTTTTTCTCTTCTTCCTTCGCGCCGACAACCCACTGTAAGGATGTCTATCCTCTCTGTTGTTCGGTTTCATACCATTTCTTGCTAGCACTGGATCCCGTAAACTTGATTCAAATCGTAGTGCTAGTTTTGATTTATATATCTGTAATATATGTCGCTAGTCTTTTTCTTATTGTCGGAATTAATTTATGCATCGTTAAATTGCTTTTGTTTGCACGTGTGGAGAAGACTAGTTACCGTTTCCACTGCCTGATGCCGTCGTGGTGGCTTGCCAGCTGCATTCATGCTAGAACTAGTATATTCTCGAGTGGTGGAGACAGCATGCGCGGCCAAAGCCAATTTCCAACGCCGCGCGCGGCGCGCTGATGGCGCGCTGATGGCCGCCGAAGTCTGATTCCCAAAGCCCCGCGCGCAGCTGCCACTTGTGATGCCATTACAAGGCTCCCTGCTGGTGCAGAGGCTGCGCTCCTTGGACGTCTCCGGCCGGGACGATATGGATGCCGGCCTGGGGGATCCAACGCCGGAATGACAAGGGTGATCTGGTCTTCCTTGGTACTCCCTCCTTCCGTAGGAGATAAAGGAGGCGCGCGTGGGACGTGGGTCTGCGTCTGCACATGCGCGTCGGCGCCGGCCGCCGGGACCCGGCGCGGGAGCAAGCGGATAAGCTGGGCAAGCTCCGATGTCCGATCCACGCCGCGCCACCACCTGGTGTCTTCTCTTCCCGGCGCGCCGTCGCCGAGTTTGGCACCGTCCGGCGTCCGCTGCTGCCCACTAGCAGCGCTGACGCTGGACCTGCGCTGCAGCTGCGCGCATGGAGACCTTTTCTGCAGTACAAGACAACGTACTTGTATACAGTGTGCTCTCGGAAATAGCCATACTCTCGGATATATACACTCTATCCGTTGTAATTTTTAATTTTTAAGTTTTTTTTGACGCCATCGGCAGGGAAGGCCCCTATCTATTTTTTTTTCTTTTATTGAGATATATATACAAAGAATACAAAGAAGATCTTCGAGGCCAAAATTCAAAAAAATAGCCCAAAGCCTATTCTCACACCACATTTTCAGGGGTTCAACAATCCTCTTCTTGGCCTTGATGCAAACCAGGCCAAGTTCTTCTTTTAGAAGGAATTTTCCATTCAACTAGAGAGGTTGCTGTGTTGTAATTTTTAAGTCATTCTGATTTTTTTAGATACGTAACCTATACAGTTTTTGGCTCCACCCTTGATGACTGCTCACTGCTGTGCTCTCTACAACTCTATGTCAACGCAATTGCATGCACCTTACATTTGAGGAGTGTTAAGGTATTATAGTTATTGTACTAGTGTAGGGGTTTGGATTCTCTCGTGTACATGTAGCTTATTTAGGCAGTTTAATACAGCCGATTATTGTACTAGCTAAATTTGCTCAGTTCGATTGGTAATTGGTTGTCTAATAAGAGATTTTATTTATTTATTTATTTATGAAAAATGATTATGAGGAAGTAGTACCGTTGCTTGTGCAAACATCACCGCTAGCCTCCATGCCGCTCAGCTCATCTTCGGGCATGGCTTAGTGTTAGAGTAGATGATTGTTCAATTTCTTCTTTCTGCAACCATGACCAGCATAGAAAAGGTTAGGTCTGTTCTAGGTTGCAAGGTTTCAGCGAACTAGATGGTTTGACAGGCAGGGTCTCTGAAGCTGCAACGTTGGTTTTCAGTTGGCAAGCCAATTTTAGTTGCAGCCTGGAACTTGTGTTGTGCTGTTGGTTTAGTACTGATTTGTGCACTTCATTTGTTTCACTGGTTCAGTTCTTCTAATGTGGCTTGGAGGCCGAACGAAAAAAAAGAAAGAAAAGAAAATGGCAATGTTCAGTTTTGCCCAGATCTCACATATTTCAATTCCATTCTCGATTCAACATCCCAACCGTATTGGGTAAGACAGAGCAAAGAGTAGGCATTTTGGCCAAAACCTTGCATGATTGACCGCATCACAAATTCACAATGAATCAGCAGTATCCAAGTTTACGGAATTCTAGTGCCGATTCAAAATCCGGACCAGGCCAGATTGCTTGGCCAAACATAGCAGAGAGCCAACATTTTCAGCCAAGAGCTTGCTGAACTCCACCACCAGTCCACTGTCCACCAGAGTGTGCTAGCAGCAGTCGTTCGATCCCAGGAATCATGGATGGGATGGAGGCTTTTCCTGGACGCCTGGAGATGACTACGAAGTAGCAAGTGTTGGGTGGTACAGAGAGACACACACACACACACACACACACACACACAAAGAAAAAGAAAAGAAAAGAGTAGTGGTGAGGAAAGGTAAAAAAAGGAAATAAAGAGCATATGGACAATTTCACCTGTAATGCACTTTTTAGCCACCTATTAGAAGTGGATATAAACAATCACCTGCCAAGGATTAGCTAGTGGTAGTGGAAATAAGGGCTACTTTGGTAGAGTTTTACTTCTTGATTCTTCGAAAGAGTAATTTTGGTGGAGAGGAAGGTGGAGAGCAGATGAGAATCCTGTGTCAAATGAATTGGGAGCAGTGGAAAGCGCTGGAGAGTAGAGTTTTTTGGCTTCCAGCTCGTAGTGTAAATGAAGAAGTGATTCTGGTCAACTCCCTACTAAAATTCAGTTGTATTTTAAGTGTTTGCATTTTGATCCCTACGTAGCTCCAGTAGCCTGTAACCAGTTTTATTGGCATCGCCAAAAGTTCAAAAAAAAAATGGTGATGTGTTAATATTGAAACATCATTTTTTAAAAAAGGCTAAAATTTAAAAAAAAAGGGAAAGCAGAGTTGGGCCGGCCCAGTGAACAATCCCTTCCGCAATCCCCGTCTCCCAAAAAAAAAAAAAGCGGCATCCCACTCAAAAAAAAAAACGCGGCGTTGGAAAGCGCGGATTTTCGTTTTCTTCTCGCCGCTCGCCGCCTCTCGCCGCCGCTAGTGCGACTTCTCTACGGCCGCGCATCTCACCTCTGGCGATCACACTGTCCCCAGATTCCGTAGGTTCGAAGCAAATTGGTAACCTACATCCCTAATTTCCTTGTACCCTTTTGATTCCTATGGGAAAAGCATGCACCCGTCACCCGCCAATCGATTACTATTAGTGGATAGGTCACTAACCGTTGAGGGTTGATCGTTAGACTTCTTCCCTTACGCGTTCTGGGTATTGATTTTTGCGTCATTACAGAGATCGCAGGGGATTTGGAATGCCTAGTCGCCAAGCAGGTTCCGCAGGCGGTTTGTTGGACCCGATAGTGAATTGGGGAACTAGGCTTCAGCGATTCTCGCGTGATTTATTTTGAATCATGGTACTTGCTGGGCTCTGTGACTAAGGTACGTGTGAGTTTGGTCGAGCAAGCCCCTGAGCTGGATAAATTTTAGGCATGCCAATTTGGTTGGTTGACTAGGGAGAAATGATGTGCCAGAGCTCTGTAACTGAACTTGGTTGGCAGACTGATTGTGTAACCTGGGTCCCCGATCGCTATAATTTTTCGGACAGCAGGGGACCCGGTTTCTTCAATGTAGATTACTGGGGTTCTCTTGCAGGTTAGGGGTCTAATCACATTATTTGTTTTGGACGTTGCTATTACTTAATATTTAGACTTCTTCGACTCTATTATTCATTTCGTAAAACAAATTTGTGGCCTCAAAGTCATGGATACACCAGAATTTAATTAAAAGATATATACAAATGCCCTAAAACAGTGGCAGTATTATGGATAGATTAATCAGTGTTACCAGCCACCATAAGTAGAGTTCTTATATTTGGTTCAGTGTTTGTTTCTAAAAAACAATACAGTGATTGCAAGTTCGCATCCAATATCTTGTTTTGATTTAAATTTTAGTAATTTTCTTTTTGGAGAAATTGTGCCAAACAATGCAGGGTGACTTACCATGCCGCCTTGGCAAACAGATGATATAGACTGGCTGCTAATGAGCATCTTCTAATTAGTCATCTACACAGAAAAAATAGGTTGTCACAATTTCTTTTCCAATTAATTGGAAGAGGACATTGAGTTCCATCCATTGTCCTCTTGGGCTCTGCCGTTGCTGTCCTGATGTTCATACAGTTATTTGGCTAGTTGCCTGACATAATAATTGTAACATTGAATTTTTGTTAACCTTAGAGTTATTCTTGGGCATCAGTACATGATTTTGCTTGGTTGTCTATGTAATCTGTGTGCTCTTATACATTTTTTCATAAACTGGGGAAGAGATTGACAACGCAAATTGCATTTTTTGAAATATACTTCGTGTCCACAGTTTCCACTGGATGGAATATAGCTTCAATCTGAGTTTTTTTTTCCTGTATCCCTGTTACCTAAACTATACTTGGGATCTGTTAATTTTTATTATTTTACTGTTTTTTAGGGATCATGAACATACTGGTTACAGAAACTAGAAATGTACATGTAGTAGCTGCTGAAGATATATCAACTTATCTAGTTCCTGCGCACTTCCCAGTTCCCATAGAACCTAGTGCAGAAAGAAACTTTTGTAGGCAATGAGAAGCAGGGGGGTGCAGCCTACAATACCAGAGAAACTGTCACCGAAAATATCTGGCTGCCAAATAAATCTTCAAGCAGAGCACATATTGTCATATTCTGATTTTTAAGCTTGCAAAGGGAAAACAAAACATTACAATGATGGCGCATTTCAAGGTACATTTCTTCTTTTGAATTGAAGTATTGCTTATATATTATTTCCGATGAGAGATCTCCATGCATGCATTATTTGAATTTAGTTCACTATCTCTCACTTTAGTAGTGTTAACTATTAAGCATGCCAAGCAACTTTAGCTATCAGCAGCCAGAAAAACGCTGAATAGAACAACCGGTAGTATTTCTACAACCTAGCAGTTTGGTAGCTTATGGTACAAAAAAATGGCTGAAATAGAAACAACAAACCATACATAGACTTATACATTAACTCATTGATTTATGCTAAGGCAGTTAATTAGGAAAGGAAAAAACCATGGTGCACCACTAATTATAATTTGTGTAAGCGAGGAACATCGCGTGGGTTAGATTGATTGATTGCCAAGTATAGGATAAATGTGAACCTATATTGGCAGACATAGGGTGAGCCAGAGCTACAGGTAGCGGCAACCCTAAGCGCATGGGCCTTGGCCCAAACATGGCTTAAACCTAACCAGCCCACTGACAGTCTGTCTAACAATTTGTCTGACACAATGTCAGTGCCCAGTAGCATCATTTTTAATTCTTAAATCTTGGTGCCTGATTTTTTTTGTACTTAACATTGATTGGACTCATCTTAGTATCACTGTTATGCATAAACTGAAGTTTTATTTCTCTCAGCACTGCGCTTTACTCATTTGAGACAGTTTCCTTCTCAGTCATCTAAAAGTTTCTCAGTATTGAGTACACAAGGTACATGAAAATAATTCTTGTTGCATGCTTTGGCCATAGATTCTTCCTTGCAATTCATTGACTTGGTACTTCGGTTCTCTTATTAAAAAAAGGCTTATGTATGAAAAATGCCATTGATAGACGTGGATCCTCCATTTCACTTTGCATTGAAGACCATATGTTCAATCAACCAGCTGGAGTTCTCTATGTCATCAAACCCTGACTCCAAAAATTGCTTCCACTACCAAAATTGAATTGCTGTTGATTTCTTATTTACTTCCAGTAACCACATCAATCAAATAATCATGCGGGCATTCCTTGTATTGTTACAGATTCGATTTGAGAACCCTTGAATCTTTCGATATCTTGATTGAACTGATCATATCTTTTATCATGTCCTGCAACAATGGTAGATCATGTTGAATTTCGCTTGGTATTTGCCCAATACTCAGCCACAAGTTTAGCAAATGCTGATTGTTTGTCTTCCAACAGCTTGGCTGGCGTTTCATATTCTAGGAGCTTCCCTGCACAATTGGAAAATCATCATCACGAATCGTTCATATATATAGACTTATAGAGTAAGCTTGGTGATATACTTCTAAATATATCATATAAGGCATTCATAGTTTATCTGTCATACTGGTACTCTGAGTTTTTTTTTGGCAAATGCTACATGATCGAAATGTTTTGTATAGCATACCGTAGGACAGGACCATGACCCTGTCGCTGTCTGTCACAGTTGGTACCCTGTGAGCTATGGTTATAACCGTGCAACTTGAGAACTGTTGCCTGATTACTTTCTGCAGGATTGCATCCGTTGCAGAGTCGATGGATGCTGTCGCCTCATCTAGAACTAGAATTTTGTTCCTGCGGAGGAGAACTCTGCCAAGACAGAAGAGCTGACGCTGTCCAGCACTCCAGTTATCGCCATCATCACTCACTGCCACAATTTTATTTTGCATGAACAAATGGAATGTGTTTAATCTCTCTATAATAAGATATAAATTGCTTTGGGTTCAATTCTATCTTCACGTACCAACTGTATCAAGAAGAGCAGAGGTGCTGCTGATTGCTGTCTTTAGTTGACACTTCTCCAAGGCCTGAAATGGTCATTGCATGTACATGTAGTGCATATCAGGAAACATGAGAGATTTATTGTTAGTCACAAAAAAAGACATTTACTGTTCACACGGGCATGTAGCAATATGGTTAAGTTTAGTATGATGAGATCTTTAAAAATGGCAAGCTTCTACTGCTTGTGGTAACAGAAGGGGTATGCAACATGGCTTTACTAGGAACTGTGTTATGTAAGAATTTGCATTTACACTTTTAAACTTCTTATAGTTTTGGAGTCATAACAGTTTTTCTTACCTCCCATATCTCTTGATCAGAATGCAGGCCGAGGGGATCCAAATTGGTGCGCACGGTTCCCCTGAAAAGTGTAGGTTCTTGAGGGATAATACTTAGTTTAGTCCTTAGATCCTTAAGGCCAATGGAGCAAATATCCAACTTGTCAATAAGTATCTTCCCACCCGCCGGATCAACGAGACGGAACAATGAGCTGATAAGTGTTGATTTCCCACTTCCTGTCCTCCCTACAACCCCAATCTTGTTCCCAGCAGAAAAGGTGCAAGTGATTCCTTTGAGGACGAGCGGTGCGTTTGGACGGTATCTTATCTGCTCATTTAGTACAAGACAGCGAGTCAATTTCTCAGAAAGCTTCTATGAGATTGTGGAAAACAATCATCCTATTATTTACCTTTAAATCTTGCAGGTCTATCCTTCCCTCCTGTGGCCATGAAGTTGGAGGTCTATTTTCTGGTATAATGGCTGGTGGCTCCACTGGGAGGTGCATATACTGTTTGATTCGTTCAACAGAGATGATGTAGTTTTCCAAGTAGGAATAGAACCTTGTCAAGAAAACTTGTGCTGCAGTCAACGTCAAAGCATAGGAGAGACAAAGTCCTGCAAAGCCTGAAATAAGATCATATTGGTAACATTTCATCAGTCCAAAGATACCATTGGGAAGGAAGATCTAGTTATAATGGTAATGCGGGTACCTGGTGAAATTGCTCCTGGAGGAACCAGAACAAGGAACAATGCTGCTGTAATTATTGTCAAGGACTGCAGTGCCTCTACTCTTATGAGCACCCACTCTTGTGCTGCAACAGTATGGAAGAACAGTGTCGCATCAGTGTCGATGAGCTGCATGTTGCTGTGGATAAACCTCTCAGTTGCTGCAAATGCCCTGATCGTCACCACACCAAGAATTGATTCTGATGCATAGTTCATTACAGGTGCCTTTGTCGTTCCATTGATTCTTACTAGCTCCCTAGCTGAGGAAACGTAGTACCTCTTTATGTTTCCATTGAAAACTATGTGTTAGCTCAACTCGCTAGATACATTAACTAGAGTAATTTCTTGCAGCAATGTGTACTGACCTGAACATATATCATGGTGATCGCAACAGGGATAGCTACAACCAAGACTTGCCAAGTTACAGTACCCATGACCAGGACTGTGGTAACAACCTCAATAGCGCCCGTCGCCACAAAAGCCATGGAGTAAGGTATGTCGAAGTCTAGAATGCTTAAATCTGAAGATGCCTGCACAGGCCAGCACTTGAATTTTAAATTCTCCTTTTTTGGGAAAAAGTTATTGCTATCTTGTTATGATCTTATTTGTACAAAATACGGTAAAATAAAATAACATCCGTACCCTTGTTAAAATTCTTCCTACTGGTGTTGAGTCAAAAAATGACATGGGAGCCTTGAATACGGAATCCATTAGCCCGCCAAAGAATGCTTTGGAGGCCTTGAGACCCAGATTAGCCGCAAAAAGGCTTCTAAAGTAGGCGAAGCAGCAGCTGAAGATAGAGAGTCCAGAATATGCCCCAACAAGAAGTGCAGCACTGACACTATCCATCTGAACAGCCACCGCCAACCAATATGTGGATGCGATCTGGAAGCACGTGAAGAGCACCTGAGAAGTACACATGCCAGAGAATTGGAAAGCCGCCTTGGGTACATTTATGTAGTCTTTGTATGGCTTCCATCCCAGGTCGCCAATGCCCTTCTCTTCCTCCTCTGTAAGCTGTATTGCTGCTGAAGGTCCCTTTGCGGTGACTTCAATGTCGCTGGCCTGCCTTATAACCTGCAGTGCACTTGGCACTATGTATTCATCAAACGCTTGTTGCCCTTGATCTTGGTTCTGTTGGCTGGCACTAGTATCCAATGCTGTGATCGAAGCCTCATGAGCAGAAACCAGCTTCTCAAATGCTGTCCCAGATCCTAGAAGTTCTGAATATTTCCCTTGTTGACTAACTTGACCACCTTCCATTACCTGTTGAATAAATTGTAGTCTTTGAAATGAGGACCTCTGATATAAAGAATCACAAACAATTGTGTTCAGAGTATCAACTTACCAGAATTCTATTGGTTTCGGTCAGAAATTCAACCTGGTGGGTCACAAGAACAACGGTCTTCTCTGCAAGTGCTGTCATTACACATTCCTGCATGAAACGTTGCCCTTAGAACTGCATGAAGGAGAAAACATACCATTTTATGGATACAGATCAAGGAGTTCATCTGCAGCTTACATAAAAAAGAACAGCAGCGGTGTGCGCATCAACTGCACTGAATGGGTCATCCAGTAGATAAACATCTGCGTCATTGTAGACGGCTCGAGCCAGCTGAATCCTTTGCTTCTGACCACCACTCATGTTCAGTCCTCTCTGACCAATCTCTGTGAGGTCTCCATGATCAAAATTTTCGATATCCTTGTCCAGAGCACAAGATTTGATTGCCTTATCATACAGTTCCTTGTGGAAAGGCTTCCCAAAGAGTATATTGTCACGAACAGTCCCACTCTGTATCCACGAGCTCTGTGAAACATATGCCACTGAACCAAACACCGCAACCTGCAAAATACAGATTAGTTGTATTCTCAATTATTATAAGATATGATTGAAATATTTTATATTGTGTAAAAATGCATTCAGCTCCCAGTCACTTACCGATCCTGATATTCTTGGTATCTCCCCAAGTAATGCATACAGGAGCGAAGATTTCCCTGAGCCAACTGGGCCGCATACGGCCACCTTCTCTCCTCTATTTATGCGAAGGTTAACATTCCTCAGTGACAAATCAGCTCCGGTTGCCTTCCAGCTGAAATTTCCATCTTGGACTTGAACTCTGACATCAGAGTTATCTGAAGGCACTCTTTTCACATCCTCCTCTCTGATCTCGTCTTCGAGAAGAAACTTCTCTATTCGATCTAATGACACCTTGTACTGGATCATCATTGTTAGGATCTCTGGAAGAAACCTCACTGGCTCAGCCATTACCCTCAGGGTGGCCAAGACGGTGAAGAGTGTGCTAGCATTCAGGGGAGCACTCCCCATGATGGCCGTCGCTGTGTACATCACAGCAGAGACGACCGTCGGGGACATCCAGTACATGACTGCACCGTAGGCCTTCTTCATCTGAGTCTCCTTGAGCCATTTGAACTCCCCGTCCCTGAGTGACTCGATCATTTGGCGAAACTTGTCTTCCCATGACTGCAGCTTGATGATCTTCATGCTGTTAAGTATCTCCGACGTGGACCGGAGCCTCTCGTCCTGGGCAACCATGAACTTGGCCTGGTACCCCTGCAGCATTTTCGCGAATGGCACGTTGAGGAAGCCAAAGATGACAAGGGGGACCAGACCTGGAAGAGCCCCAAGCTTGAGTGCCCAGAAGAGCGTGGCGACTGAGAAGACCAGCTGAAGTGGCGAGCTCCACCCCATGTGCAGCCAGCTGATGGCGTCGCCCAGCCGGTACGCATCGACCGCAATGTAGTTGACGATCTCGCCAGTGGAGTGGTTCTTCCTCCCTTGACTGGACAGCCGGAGCTGCTTCTGGAAGATGACCGCCATCAGCGCTGACCGGATACGCATCCCGGTCCTCCTCGAGGTAAAGAACCAATGCCGCTGCGAGAGCGACTCGATGAGCTTGGTGATCAGCAGGCAGCCGACAAGGACCAGGCCGACCCGGAGGTCTCGCTCCTCCTGGTTGCTGTACCACACGAACGCGAAGAGCAGCAATGGAGCAACCGCTATGGACAGCGTTCTCAGCAAGGCGTAGAAGCCGGTGAGCAGGATCTCGCCGAGGAAGCACTTGAGCAGGACGAGGGCGAGGCTGTTGCTGCCTACTACTCTCCGGCGGCTCCTGGCCTTGTCACCCACGTGGCGGCTCCAGGCCTCGGCGAACTTCTGCGACGTGTGGTGCGCGGTGTCCTCGTCGGCGATGAGCGGGATGTCGCCGAGGTCCAGCGCCTTGGAGCGGCCGACACGGAGCAGAGGGTTCAGCCACGAGAAGGCGAGCTGGCCGAACAGGCCAGCACGGTACAGCTCCGAGGTTGGCACGGCGGCTCTGTCGTCTTTGCCGCCGATCAGAGGCTCTGACAAGCCGCCGCTGTCGTTGGAGGCGTCCCCGTGGCCCCGCCGCAGCAGGGAGCCGAGGGCGCAGAGCAGGAGGAGGAGGCTCACCGGCCACGAGATCGTCTCGGCGAGGTCGAGGCCGTGGCCCCCGGCAAGGATCTCCACATTGTACGCGGTGACCAGCAGCGAGAAGAGCACCCACCAGAGCACGGCCACGGCCCTCGCCGGCCTCGTCGGCCGGACGTGCAGCGACGCCGCCAGCGCGATCCAGACCAGGGCCCTGACGAAGTAAGGAACCGCCGCCCTGACGTCGGAGGCGTCCTGGAGACCGGTGACACCGTACGCCACGGCAGCCGCCACGCAGCACGTGGAGACGACGAGCAGAACCCACCCAGACCCAGGAGCACCGCTCCTCCGGCTTGCCGCTGTTGCAGTTGCAGCGCGCTGCCTCCGCCTGACGCAGGCAGCCGCCACCGCCAGCGTGGAGACGTAGGCGACGAGCAGGACCACATTGACGCAGTCTATGAGGGTCCTCTGCACGCACGGGGACGCGACGGTGAGCCGCC
>Ga0182004_10000160_pt1 | contig 31840 bp, 31 predicted proteins | sample Sormic07211540_1_FD_120479 | JGI IMG/M metagenome (GOLD analysis project Ga0182004, IMG submission 120479) | Endophyte microbial communities from Sorghum bicolor roots, Mead, Nebraska, USA - 072115-40_1 MetaG | ecosystem: Host-associated > Plants > Roots > Unclassified | place: USA: Nebraska...
ATTCAATAAAGAATCATATATGTGAAAACTTGATGTATCTAAAAATCTTTTGCAGAAAAAAACATATAGTCAAAATTGCTACAGTAAAAGTTTGGTGACAAGTAAACGCAAACGGAGGTAGTACTAAGCAGTACTCAGTTTCACGAGTACGAACGATATTGAATTTTGTTTAGGCCGTGTTTAGTTCCTACAGCGAAAAAAATCACGACACTGTAGCATTTTTGTTTGTTTGTGGTAATTATTGTCCAACTATGGACTAACTAGGCTCAAAAGATTCGACTCATAAATTTCAACAAAACTGTACAGTTAGTTTTTATTTTCCTCTATATTTAATACTCCATGCATACGTCTAAAGATGCATGCGTCTAAAGATTCGATGTGATGGGGAATCTTGAAAAATTTTGGATTTTGAGGTGGAAGTAAACAAGGCCTTAGTATAACAGTTCGGTGTAGAATAGCACTATACACTCTAAGAGTAAAATACTATTCTACACCAAACTATGTGTGAATTATGGTAAAAGATCTGTACTTCTACACCAAACTAGAGTGGCCGGCCGGGGTGCTTCTGATCGATGATGAGTGAGCTAAGTAGGGTTTATATAGGGAGAAGTGGAAGGCCTTTAATTTTTCCATATCTTTTCCTTAACTTCGGATCGAAAGAAAAGAACGCATCCTTAATATCATGCATGTCATCATCATTTCTTTAGCAACAAAACCCTTAATCTCATGCGTAACGTCGGCATATGATTAGAGAGCGTTTTATTTGTAACTTGTGATCTCCCTTTTTACCGGCCTCTGCCTTGGACTGAGGATGGAAATCTGCCATGGCGGCCAAGGTCGATTCATCTGATCAGCACGCAGTAGATATGTGAGTTGGGAGAGAGTAGTACTGTAGTGGTGGTGGGTTTCGTGTGGGATTCTGCTTATGCTGAGTGAGGTTATTAAGGCAGTGATTGCTGATTAGTGAGGCGCGCCATAAGTTAACAACGAAAACCTACTTAGGACCTTGGATCCACAGAGCTAATATTTAGTTGCTAAAGATAAAAATATTCAGATGCTAATAATTAGCTTGTTTGGATCCAAACGGGCCGGTCTAGCTAATTATATTAGACAACTACCTCACTACTTGATCAAAACTAGCTAATAATTAACTATAGCTAATATTAGCTATGAGCTATTAGCTAGCTAACTATTAGCAGCTAATGAATCCAAATAGGGATTTAATTTATCACTAAGCCCCAATTTTCTGTGAAACCTTTGGATGATTCAAGTAGTGTGAGATTAGAGGGAGCGTTTCAGAACTAAAGTTGGTGGCCATGGCTTAGGATCTGAGTGGTTTTTTTTCCTTGCCTTTTTTCTAAAATAAAAGAAAAACAGGCAGGAGTTCTGCCCTGGATTAAGGATGGATCCAGTTTCAGTTTCAGTCAGGTTACGCGAGACTGTGAGAGTTAGTCCATGGTGCATGGTAACAGCTTGATGCTAAACTCATCCACGTTTCATTTCATCTCTGCTGATCATCATCATTCATCCACTAACTAGCTAGCTACCACGATAAATAAACTGAAGAAGAATATTGCACCAACATTTTATTGCGGGTTTTCATCATGGCCTGGATGATCTGCAAATTTCAGGGCCATGCTTCTCCATTGCTTCAGATTCGACGGTGCTACAAGCCGGAGTGCAACCTCCGATCCGTCAGTCAGTGTAGGACATGCACGTCCATACATGTCCTGTCCATCAGCAAGAGAATGCCACAGGCCGCGGTAGCAAAAGCCAGTGGCTGGACGCTGCTTGTTTTGGTTGAGTTGGTGCCTGACATTTCAGACCTCCCTAGCTAGCTTAAATACATGGAAGGGTACCACGTACACCACACATGCATATAGTATAGTATATGCACGAACTAGTAGCACGTATCTTCATAGCTTTCGGAGTATGTTCTCAGGACAAACCTTTCTGTACATGGCTCCAACAAGCAGATGTTTCTTTCGCTCGTCCTCTCTTTGCGTGCAGATGTGCAGTAACAATACGCATCTATCTATTACTTTCATACAAAAATGCAGCCTACTTCACTGAATTATTGAGCACTTTTCTTTTCTTTTTTTTTTACAACGATGAACTGTGATTTTCGATCAGTATGGGAACCGTCGACGGCCAATGACTTCTGTTGCTTGACTTGTTTGTTGCACTTTCAAGTTCCAAGCGAGGCTACTCTTGATCTGATAGCAAGCAGAACAGAGGGATAAAAATGTATATGACATTGTGGTGTCTGGTGGGAGCAGAATTTGCCCTGTTTTGAGCACTTTCATTTCAGAGATAGACACAGAGTTTGCTCTACAGACTACAGAGAATAATCCAACGATAACTAAGTACACATTGAGTGCAAGAGATTGCATCACTAGAGCTAATGTATAGGGTAGCCTTTGGGCAATCTGTTGCAGCCGAATTTGTTGAGGATAATCCAAAAAGAAACACTTACCACATTGTCTTGTAAAACAGTGCTGCCAGATCAATAAAGTTTCAGGACTTCAGACAATCCTTTGGGAATAGAAACGATCTGTCATCAATCACTACCTTTTGAATCACAGATAGGAGTATGAAACAAGTATGCACTCCATAGTGGCCTACAACATAAAAGAAAGTTTGCTTTAGAACATTTTCTCAAACTCGAGTTTGCTTTTGAACATAAAAAGTATTATTCTGATCTGCAACAAAGTTGAGTAAGGAATGGAGAATTACCAACAACACGGCCAATGGAGCTACGATCCCTCAGCGATAAGACCCAGCACACAAGAGGGGCTCCTGCAGTTCAGACCGTTCATTGCTCCATGCAGTTTGTGACAACTGTATTTGGTTCTCTATTTTACATGAACTTGACTGTGCGCAGCATGCTTTGAACCGCTGCATCCAATCACCTTTGTTCTCAGATGTTCAACATCATCCCACCGTTCTGCTTCTGCATACGCATTTGATACTGTGATAACATCCCCATCATCCATTGGCATCAACTCATGCATTCTATGAACAGCTCTGTCAGCAATGTCAAAATGCCCATGCACTCTGCATGCAGCCATAACCATCTTCCACAGCACAGAGTTTGCCTTGACGGGCATATCATTGATCATTTGATAAGCCTCGTGAACTTTACCATAGCGGCAGAGCATGTTGATTATACAGCCATAGTGCTTCATGCTTGGCACAATTTTGTAGTCTTCGATCATGCTCTTGAAATACACTCTCCCCTCATTCAATAGGCCGCTGTGGCTGCAAGCAGTCAAAACACCCAAAAACGTGACATGATCAGGCTCAATATTCATAAGATCAAACAGCTTAAGGGCATCATGCGAGTGGCCATGGACTGACAACCCAACAATCATCGTGTTCCAGCATGTAACATCCTTGATTGACATGCTGTCGAAGACTTGTCTGGCGAGCTTCAAGTTACCACATTTTGCATACATATCAACCAGAGCGTTGCCAACATACCCATCAGCTTCAATTCCTTTGCTCTTAAGGTAATCATGGATTCCCCTCCCCAGCTCTAGCTCACCCACCTCCGCACAAGCCCCAAGAGCCGACACGACTGTTAGCTCCGTGGGTTCGATGTCATTCTTCCACATATCTCGGAAAACGTCTAGTGCTCGGCTATACATCCCGAGCTTTGCATATCCACTAATCAATGAGTTCCAAGATATGACATCCCTCTCAGGCATGTCTCTGAAAATTCTCGCTGCCTCGACCAAATCCCCGAGCCTCACATTTCGCATGATCTCAGAGTTCCACCATGATATGTTCCTTTCTGGAGTTGCCTGAGAGACACGCTCTGCACCCTGCAAGTCTCCAGAGACACCATGAGCCACGACAAGTGCATTCCAGGAGACGGCATTCTTCACAGGCATTTCATCGAACGCCTTCCTCGCCTCCCCCAGACGACCGAACTGGCCGTACATGGACACGAGCGCGTTCTGCACGTACCGATCCTGCCCGCATCCCAGCTTCAAGACGCGGCAATGCAGCTCGGCGCCCTTGGCAGCAAACACGGCGGCGCGAGCGCGACGGCTGAGCCTGAACGCGCGGGCACAGGATTTGAGGAGGGCCGGGAAGGCGGGGAGCGGGGTGGGGATGGAGAGGGAGGAGACGTGGTTGAAGAGTGTCAGCGAGGCGGACGGAGCCGGCGACGAGGAGAAGGCGGAGATCACGGGGCAGAAGAGGGACGGGGAGAGCACGCACGGAGGCGCGGCGAGGAGGAGGGAGAGGGATGACGGGGAGGCGGGCGGGAGGTGAGAGAGGAGACCGGCGAGGCAGGCAGGGTGGTGGAGGAGGTCGAGCTTGGCGAGCAGTGCGTGGAGTTGGTGGCCAGTGGCGGCGGCGGAGCTCCGGCGGGGGAGGCGCCGGAGGAGGCGGAGGACGGCGGCCGGAGTGTACGGGTCGGGTGGCGCCGGTGATCGCATGGGCTGGCTGTTCGCATTGCTGGTGGGCTGATGGGCCGCAGGGTCCACTACAGCTCTGCTTGTCCCGACAAGTGGGCCCAGAAGATTTTGCTAGGAGTACATTAGGTGCTGTGTGCTTCCATGCCATTTTACATGCTGCCATGCTCCCATTTCAAAAAAGACCATCAAAATGTGCATGATTTTTTTAAAAAAAAGTACGGATACATGATGAAAAAAATGCATGCTCATGCAAAATTTGAGATCTACCGGAATGAGGTCTAGTTGAAGAACTTAAGTTTATGTGTAGTTCTAATTTCGTTGAATTTTCTTGTAATTTCGTAGGTAGGGCCAGAAACTGAGCTGCCCATGTGTGTTGGCTGCTTTGGTTATGAGTGTATTGAGGGAAAGCGCTTAAAAGCTCTATCCCAGATGATGTTAAGCCGCCAAATTAAAAAAAATAGATATAACAGAGTTTTATTTGAGGAGGAAAAAACAGAAAACTAGCCTGAAATAGAAACATATCGCGGGACTGAATGAACATTTCGCTCTAACCCAATTGCAGGTTCATTATCTTATTTTCTCCTAGCACAAAACTTTGTTGAACCTAAAACTTTGCATGAACATGTACCTTTGCATCATGTACCCAATACATTTTTGGTTGATTTTTCATGCTCATTTTGATGATTTTTTTAAAAATAGGAGCATGGGTGCATAGGATACAAACTCCTGTCAGCATACAACGGTGAGCGGGGGCAGTAAGCTCTTGCTACTAGCAAGATAAAATGTGAAGGGTAAAGAAAAAGTAGGTAATAGCAGCATACAACAATCCAATACCAGCATAAGCACATGCAGCAACAACAAGGCATGCAACACCACCACCACCACCACCAGTATCCGGACCAGACAGTGTTGGTGGCAGCCATCCTCTAGGCCCACCACGGTGAGCGGGGGGACCACCATGGCCACACTCAATAACATTGATAGTATGTCGTCGGCTCATTCCAAGCCTACCATGACAATGGTGGTTGGCGAGGCGAGGGCAGCCCAAAGGCGACATTGGTGTGGTGAGGCCCAGTGGCGGAGCCTCTTGGAGGTGAAACTAGACAGTTGCCCCCCTGTCTCCGATGGAAAATGATGAGTAGTATGTGCAGTTCACAGGAAAAGGAGAAAAGGAATACCTACAGTCTACAATAAGAGAAGAAAAGACAGAGAGCAAGGAAAGTGATGCCTGAGAACATATGGCTCATGGGAATGTGTGCTTTGTGTGTTTAGATTCTTGCTTATTTTTAGCTGAAGTTTAATAGCTACAGTAGTCTATTTTGAAATTAGCCCCTCCTTGATTTTCATTCACCCTCCGCCGCTGGTGAGGCCATCACCGGTGGAGGTCATGTAGGTCAGAGGTGAGATCTATGGGGGTGAAGGCGAAACACGGAGAGAGATGGGTGATTTAGTGGAAAAAGAGAAGGAATATTTTCTAGCATTTTTTTCATGTGGACCCCACTTGTTGACAAGTGCACTATAAAGAATCTACAACAACTTACTAGCGGCTGGCACATGGCTCAGTAGCTCACAACTCTATAATCCACACATAGGTAAGATACATTGTCTACCCTTATATACCTATATTAATTGAAGAGAAGCTCAACTTTTAAATTAAAAAAAATCAAATGCACTATGTAAGTGTGCACGTGTGTGCAATCGTGTTATTGAGCACAAAGATATGAGTACTAGAAAACTCCATTGGTGGATGGCAATGCGACTTCTGTAACCAACTTAAAAGCACATCAGTACCGAGTTCAAATGTGATCGATGATGACAATTAGAGGTGTTGAGGGTTCTAGGATTTATGAGGTATGGACAGAGGAAGAGCAAGAGCAAAATATAGGGGTTTCATTTATTTGCCATATGGATATATATAATTATATTTATATTGTAGAGGTATATATACAGTGAAAATTCGATCATAATTATTATTTTTAAGTTTTGATTTGCCCCCCTTCCCCCATCCTCCCTCTTCTCCATGCTAAAGATAGCATCATCCTCTAGTCACCAAGTAGCTTAGGCAAAGAGAGGGGGTGGGGTTGTAACAAGGGGTGTCATTGAGAAGATCATTAGCGAGGATGTGGTAGCAGAAATATGAACAACAAGCGGCGTGGATGTTTGAGGAGTCTAAGAAAACCTAGTTGTTGGTACAGAATAGAGATATGGTGATGTGGCAGGGTAACTGAGAAAACGCAGGAATATCCAAGGTGAGAGAGGGTGGAAGGGGGCATTCAATAAGTGATGTGTTTCCCAGATTTGCTCTTATAAATTTGTACGAATTTCTCTCCTATTGTGAGCTATGTTGTAGTTATTTTTCACCCACTGTACATCTTTATTATTTGGTGTTCAGAACAAATAAAATTACTAATGGCAACATTTTTAGCAAAGATAATAATGCCAAGACATAGTTTCTGCTTGCTATGTTGATGCAATAATTTATAGGAGTCTTAATTCTTTAACATAATTGACCAGTCTTAAAATGACATATCCTATGGTTTTAAGTACCAGCCTTCCAAAACAAGTGGGAAACTAAAAAGATAGGTAAATAAATCTTTTATATATACAATTGGAAAACTAAGAAGCTAACAAATATATCATATATACATTGGCACAACTGATATATCATTTATAAACACCTATATACATGGAAAACTTATTACAACCACAAGTGTGCTCTTGTTTTTTCAAACCTCGAAGAAGCTTCAATATATTATGGTAGATATCCTTAGTTTTGATACATGTTCTGGCATTTAAATATGGTATCCTTATTTTTAATACATGTTATGACATTTAAACATGGTGCAAGTCTTTGTCATCTACCTATATTGTAAGATTACCTAATCATAATATATTAATATATTATTATACACAACAAACTTGTAAAAGAATAAAAGGTAGCAAAAGGAAATTTATATGTCTAACAATTTTATCCATATTAACAATAGCTAACCTCATGTAGTCATGTGTCTACAACTCTAGCTTCTATGATGGAATGACAAACCCCCCCCCCCCAAAAAAAGATTCTTGGGGCTAGATGCAGCAAACATGCCCTATGCACCCTCATCTTCTTGTCATACTATCATCCAAGGTTGAACTAGACTTGATTATGGGCCACACAACATGACCAATCTGTTTTGACCCGCCCAAAAGAAACCTAACCCGGTAGTGCATCAGGTCAAGTTGGGGTCATAATATTTGACTCAAGATTGGATCCAACCTAAAAACCTAAAGCAAAGTAGAAAAACCTGAGAAATAGCTTGACATGACCCTACCTGTCGTGCATCAGGTCTAGCTTGGGCCAAAAATTTTGAAAACCAACATTTTTTCAACCTGACCCGACTTTGAAGGGAAATTGGGCAAGACACAAAGTATAGCTTGTGTATCAATGATTTTATTATCTTTTCATTTAACCAATATGCTTTTCTTTAATGGCTACACAAGACATTGATTTTACCAACCGTGTTCATCAAATAACACATATCATATTCTAGACTCTCCATGTAGTTGGTGGTTGGTGGCAACAGTGCAGGGCTCTAGTTTTTAATGATGAGTGGGTGTAGAAGATGACCCAACACAAATAAAAAATAATGGGAGTTTATCAATGTGAATGAAAAAAAAGAAATTACAACTTGTTGTTTGGAAAATAACACAGAGAGGAGAGATACATTTGACATAGGATTTTTGACTCATAGTGGATCATTAACGATGAAGAGAGTTAGAAATAATCAATTCATTTTCTTTTAAATAAATTAATATTTGATGATATGGACCCTCATTCTACCCTAGGGCTTGATGGCATGCATGTGGTATTTTACAAAGAGTATTGGGACTAGGTAAAAGAGGTGATGTTATAAATATTCAAACTACATATATACAAATGTACCCAACTTGGGGAGACTTAAATAAGATCAAATCTCTCTAATTCCAAACTTAAGGGAGACCAGTACTATAAAACGATATAGGCCAATATACTTACTCAATGTGGATCACAAGTGGTTTACTAAAGTATTATTCGCAAACTCGCACTAGTAGTAGAGAAGATCAACACATACATTCAAAGGGAGTGCTCATATACATGAACTTTCATACCTTTGGGGTGCATAAATTATTCCCATTTCATGTGTTTTTCTCTATGAAAAAACACTGATTCATGTGACATTACTATGTGATTCCCATGAAATTCCTGCATTCCAAAGGGACCGAGTGAAAAATGCTATTATTTAAAGTTGGATTTTGATAAATCTTACGATAAGATAGAGTGGAAATTTATATGGGAGATCTAGAGAGTAAAAACTTTGCTAGGGAATGAATGGAGAGTTTGGATGAGACAACTTATTTAAGGAAGAAGAGTGGGTATCACCAGTGGCGTTCATGGAAATTCTTTTTAAGGGATTGAGACATGGTGATCCACTCTCTCCATTGATGTTCTACCTTGTGCGAGATGCTCTATAAACTGTTGTGGGATGCTAGGGATTGTGTACATATTATTAGAGGACTAATTCCCCATCATATAGATGGATGTATTACACTTATATCCTGCATATGATGCATTCATTTTTTATTGAAAATGATGGAAGGTATTGCTAACATCAAATTTCTGTAATGTTGTTTTGAGACTATATTTGGCCTAGAAATCAACTATCAAATGAATGAGGTGTTTATAGTAGGAATTAATGAACTCGAGTAGGAAAAATTATAGATGTTTTTAACCATAAAACAAGGCACTTATGAAATACCTAGGCATTCTAGTTGATGTGTATTATACGAATATGGAGAAGTTTGGGTATGTCTACCAAAAAATAGAGAAGAGAGACCAACATAGCATAGTTGTATGCTATCCTATATGGACGAAAAATAATTTTGTGCGAATCATGCCTAAGTTCAATCCCTAACTATGTGATGGGTATGTTCATTTTTATGAGTGCACAAATGGAAACTTCTAGAGAAACCTTTTTATAACATGGGCAAGGAATAAAAAAGGCATCATATAGTGAAATGACGTATTTCATACACCAAAAGAGAGATGGGTTGACTTGCTTTTACTTACACCAGAGTGATGAATAAGCGTCTTCTAGCGAAATGGACATACAAATTGGAATAGGGAGACAATAGTCCATATTGTGAGTTGCTCATAAACAAGTATTTTGGAGAAAAAGTTTCTTTAGTTCTAACGACTAACGTACAATAGAGGTGGTTCATAGTTTTGATTTGGGCTACAAGAAGCTAAAAATGAGTTTCTAAGATGATTAAATCACATAGTTCATAATGGGAAAAGACAAGATTTTGGCTAGATGTTTGGTAACTAGTAGGATTGGACTATGGTAAAAGTAATGAGGGGAGATAAGATGAAGTTAAGTTTTAGGAGGAATATTGGCACAATTGAATGCTCAGAATGGGATGAGAGCAGATCTAATAGACTCAGTTATACTTAGTGATGAGGCAAATACACTATCTTGGGCGCTTGATAAATCTAGAGAAGTGTAAGCTATGTGGACTAAGAGAAACATGCGATCATATTATTATTAAGTGTATTGTTGCACATTTTGTTTGGTGGTGTTATATAGAAGTGCTTCTGGAATACTATGCCAATGTTCACACAAAGATTTTCTAGTTGGATATCATGTATGCTCAAAATAAAAGGAAGAGAGAGATTTTGATTTACTTGCTGGAGTGTATATGTTGGAGTCTCTGGTTATTAAAAATGGTAAAGTAATAGAAATGTAGTTGTGACTTCACCTCACCATTCATTGTTCTCTCTGATTTTTATGTAGACATGGAACATTCTCCTAAAGGCACAATATCGATGATGGGTGTGTTCCATGTAGTTTTATGTAGACATGGAACATTCTCTAGCACCTTCAACAAGCGATGATCCTGCGCCTTCAGGAGAATGTTCAATGTAGTTTTAATGTAGAGGGAGTTTCCGTATGGTTGTGATAACATTTGCTTCATAAGTTTGTGTGACAAACCCTATAAGCTAGTGTCCCAACCTAAATTGCTTTCTATATAAAGTTGGGCTGATCTGTCTATGGTCTAAAAAAAATAAAGGATATGAGAACTGGAAAACCTCATCAATGGATTTCATGGGACTTTGTGAGCAAATGATTGGATAACCCATGACACCACGTAGATTCAAATATGATGGCGATGATGGAGGTGGTCAGGGTTAGGGTGCTTAAGGGGTTTTCCATGTACGGTTCTAATCGCTAATACCAAACTTTGAAGTTGCAACTAAGAAATTAACGGCGGTGGTCTAGGAAGCAATATAAATGGGTGGTGCCAATTGTCAAGAGACCATTATACAACAAATGCATGGTGATAAAAATATTTGTGGCAACCTAGTGGTGCAGGAACAAGAGGTGGCAATGGTTTGCTTGGATGTTGCCGGAGTTACTAGCTTGTTGGTGGACGAAGAGGAGATTGAGATGCGATAGGGCAGCCATGATATTACTAGAGTAGCCAAAGGCATCAGTAGTAGCATGCTATGCTTAGCTTGCATCGTTACAAAATATATATATGATGTTGTTAGTTTGGATAGCTACCTTGCAATCGTAATATATTTTTGAGTGTTCACAACTAATAAATGACTAATGGCAATAGTCTTAACAAAGTGAATAATACCGACAACATGATTTTTCGAGTGCATATTACTTATTACACATGATTTTAGGTTTCGTAAGCTAAATATTGCAGAGGATAAGCTTATTATCTTTCATACAAAGAAAAGAAACTTCAATATATCTCCTTATTAGTCATGATATAAATCCACGATGTGCATCATTTCATAAGATATAAAACGGTGTGGAAGTCTTTGCCATATACCACTATCGCAATTATGACCAATAATTATCCCATGACAATTTGTAGAAAAAGGATAGCATAAGAAAATTTAGATGGTATATTTCCTATATATATATATATTTTAAATTAAAGATGTTTTGGCTTTTCTCCTAGATACATATATTTGTTTTATTACTATGTATTTAGACACAGTGTATGTCTAAGTATATAGCAAAAGATACATATCTAGAAATATTAAAATATCTTATAGTTTAGAACAGAAGGAGCAGTAGACTTAGCCATATCTACATACTATTGCTAACCTTGTGTGTCTAGAGGCTACAACTCGGCTCTAAGATATTTTACAATAAGCTCGCATGTAATCTAGAATTTTTTAGATAGTGATTTTGAAGAGACGACGAACTCCAAAAGATTCTTTAGAGCAAAATTTACAGGACCAAACCGTTAATCTTCTGGCCACATGAACTAATCCGGCTGTGTGAAGGGGAGAAATATTGACACACCGTGTATTTTTTTTTTGAGTCACCGTGTTAGTTCTTTCGAAAATTATGATTTTTAGCGTCACAATTTTGACCATCGGCTGTAACGTCTCTCAATGGGTTAGGTAGTGGGGTACATACGACATATTTTACCAACTCTGTAAACATCGTCAAAATTAAATAACTAGTAGCATCATCATCATTACTCTGATGCGTTTCAAGGATGCCGCCAAATTTAGGCGGCGAAATGCCATTTTGAATTTCAATTTCAAATTCCCCGTGGGCGCAGCCGCGGCCTGCACACCAGGATACCCTCCCAAGCCGCCGCCGCCGCCGCCGCCTCCTCCTCATCTTCTTCCTCCTCGTGTTCGTCTTGTTCCCCTCCGGCCGCGCAGGTTGATTTGAGCGGCCGGCGTCGAACCGAATCCCATCCCAGGAGGACCATCAAAAGCCGCCGCGCGCAGACATCCATCCATCATCCCATCCCGCCCGTGGTCGCCATTGCTCGCCGCACAGGGCAGACGTGTGCACACCGCACACGCCAACTCACTCGCCAAGAACAGAAGAGGGAACAGGAAACTGACGAGCTGACGAGAGGGCGAGAGCGACAAAAAAAACTGACCCTTTCTCTCACGTTAAAATCCCCCCCGCTCCCCGTCTGCGCTCTCCACACCCCCCAGCAATCCCTACCCTAATCCCTCCCCCGCCGCCGGCGCCCAGATCGCATCTGCGCCCTCGCCGATCGCCTCCCGTAACCCCCACACAGCGCAAGCTCCTCGCGCCGTTCGTCGATCGCCGGCTGAAGCGCCCGCCGCCTGTAAGCGGTTGGCCGCCGGGAGGAAGAGAGGCTCTCCGCTCTCGTAGCGTGTTTCGGATCGGGCTCCCGCGATCGACCATGGTGGACGTCGCTGAGTGCTCGGCGGCGCCCGTGCCCGTGCCCGAGGACGAGGTCGAGCCGGCGCACCCGGACCCCTCGTCGATCCCGCCCGACGCCTGGCGGCGCTTCGAGAGCGCCGCGCTTGGTGTGGTGAACAAGATCCAGCCCACCGTCGCCTCCGAGAACTTCCGCTCCGCCGTCATCGACTACCTCAAGCGCCTCCTTGGATCCCGCGCAGGGGTTCAGGTACTCTACTTGCTCTGCTCTGGATCTACCTTCCCTGCGGCTACAGTTTTGTTTTGCAGTCCTAGTGTTCTAGTATAGCTTAGAGCTCTCGGGCTTTACGCATCAGTGTCTAGATGTTTGCTCAGTCTCTGCTGCGATATGAGCAGCCATATCTGGGTGCTTTGGGAGGAATTTAGTCACTACTGTCTCAGTGCCCTTGTTCATGTTTTAGGTCATGGAATTGAATAGTTAGGGTTAACATGCTGGCTGTGTGTTCCTGCTGTAGAGTTGGTTGTTGCCATTCTTGCCATTTCATTTTTATGTGTTTTTTGGCGCGAAACCGGTATATATAAGAGCTTGTGTTTTTAAATTCTTGTCGTTTGTTGCGTGTCAAGGTGCGTGATTATGAGTATAAATGTGTAACGGTATGGATATACTTTGTCGGTTGCGCACTTGAGTCTCTATGTGATTTGGTGAGTAGGACTACAGGACCTTTTATGGCATACAAAACCTAGATGTTTCATCAGTCTCTGCTATGCTGAAAGCTTGTCATATCCTTCAGATCACTCCAATGGCTGTTTGGGTGCTTTAGGAGGAATGAGTGCTTTAGGATGAATCAGTCATTACTGTCTCAGTGTCCCTGTTCATGTTTTAGGTCATGGAATTGAAGTTAGGGTAAACATGTTGGGTGTGTTCCTGCTGTGGAGTTGGTTGTTGCGATGCTTGCTATTTAATAATTGCTGGCATGTGATTTTTGGTGCGAAACTGGTAATATAGCGAGCTCTTGTTTTTAAACCCTTTTCATTTGTTGCTGGGGTCCTTTAGGTGTCAAGTGATTATTGGTGATGAGAGTATAAATGTGTAACGGTATGGATATACTTTGTCGGTTGTGCACTTGAGTATCCACGTGATTTGGCGGGCATGACCTTTAATGGGAGGGTGAACTATGTGTTGGCATGTGTTTTTGAGTACCGCATTAAACGCAGCAAAATTGTTGATAGTGTATTGGAGGTCTGGGCATGCCATTTATCTTAGTGTCTGTTTTAGTGACGTGTCCCTTCAAACATTGCTCATGTTATTTGGAAGGAGCAGCTTTGGCCTTTTGTTATGCCTCTGTCAAGGTGTCAGGACATCTTAAACTGATTTATTCTAGCAACCTGACTCTATCTAAGATACATTATTTGAATATATAACATGTATATCATTAATTGTACATTCTTAAGATGTGCTCTAGAAGCATCATAAATTATGGTACAAATGAATGATCTTTGTGTTTGTACATGTACAAATATTGAATATGTAACTGAGTAAAACATGGAACTTTGTGATTGAGTGGCGTTTCTGCATTTATATACTTAATTACTCATAGATAGTTGCTAGGATTGATTGTATCGTGAAAGGATTATATGTAAATAGCCATGATAGTTTTACCAAATTTATGCTACAATTGTTGTAGTGTGATGATTGTACCAAACTATGATCCTATTCCTATCTATGAGTGAATCGGTAGATAAATCTAGGAGTATATGGTGTAAGGGTTTAAAATTTTACTCATGTTTTTGACTTGGCTGTCGTTGTTAAGGTTGTTTTGGATTGCTGTTCATATGAGTGGACACATAGATCTGGCAGACATGTGTCACAATTTGAGAGGTAAATTGGCTACAAGGCTTACAGGGATAAATTCAGTTGTTTAATAATAAGCCACTAAGGCATGTTTTAGTGGATTACTTGTTTGCTTCCTCTGCATGTGCCTGAGTGAGATATCGCAATTTTACCAAGGTTTGGTGCTGTCTTAATGCTATATTAATGCCATTTCAGAGGGATTGTACTGCAAACTTAACCTTTACGTTTGTAAAACATAGGTCTTCCCATTTGGGTCTGTTCCACTGAAAACATATCTTCCTGATGGAGATATCGACTTGACTGCATTCAGCCCTGCGATTTCTGATGAGAATCTAGCAAATCAAGTCTATGCTATTCTAAGTTCAGAACAGCATAGGAAGGATTCTGAATTTGATGTCAAGGATGTCCAGTATATCCATGCTGAGGTATTTCAATTTACCATATTGCTCTGTGTTTCGAATGCATATATATGCAATTTGAGGTCAAACATTGATATATCATCTTTTGGATTTTTCACTTTACTGGAGGTGTTTGTTTCATATGACCACTTGTCTAATTAACATACTTCGAAATCCCTGCACTCGTACATATGAACATCGATTTATGTGCATTATGTAAAAAAAATGGAATTTCCCATTTCTCTATACTTGAATGCAACTCTTTGTCTTGTTTAATTATGACATCGGTGGAGCATATGAATGTGCCGCTATTTCTATAGGTGAGAATGTTATTTCATGTATTGTTATCCTATGATAAATCTTCCTTATGGGCTATGGCAGGTTAAACTGGTAAAATGTCTTGTACAGAATATTGTTGTAGATATATCTGTGAATCAAATTGGTGGACTCTCTACGCTCTGTTTTCTGGAGAAGGTAATATTTCAATGTTGTTTGGTTCTTGCTGTTGTCTTTCCTTAAACCTCAGATCTGGTACTTGTATAATCCTCCTTTCCAAATTATAAGACGCTTTAACTTTTATATTATAGACGCTTTAACTTTCCAAATTATAAACTACATATCTAGAAAAGCCAAAACATCTTATAATTTGAAATGGAGGGGACAGTTAATAACATAAAAAGCATTTTACAAGGACTACTGCCTTCTTCGGAGTTGCTTATGCCTTCATTTACAGGTCGATGAAAATTTTGGAAAAAAACACCTGCTCAAACGAAGCATAGTGCTTATTAAAGACTGGTGTTACTACGAAAGTCGCATCCTTGGTGCTCAGAATGGATTGCTATCTACGTATGCCTTGGAGGTTTTAGTTCTGTACGTTTTCCTTATCTTCCACAGGTCCTTGGGTGGTCCCTTAGCTGTAAGTTTTGGCCTGAACTTTGCTGTTGCATCTATCAGTTTTTTGTGACCTTATCAAAGTTCTTCAAGATAGAGTACTTCCCAGGGGTGAATGACTATCTGCCCTTCTGCAGGTCCTCTATAGGTTTCTCGATTTCTATAGTAAATTTGATTGGGATAGCAAGGGAATCAGCTTGTTTGGTCCTGTTTCCTTATCTTCACTACCTAATCTAGTTAGTAAGTAAATGAACTCTCAATAATGCAGTATGTTGGCTTGATGCAACGTAAATTTATTGATCATTGACATGACTTTTATTCAACAGCTGACCCTCATCTACCAGCTATTGATGATGATTTTTTTGTTCCACGGGAAAAGATTCTTAGAAAATATGCAGAAGATTTTAGTGCCCCTCCTAGAAACTCTGAGAGAGACGCACAAGTATTTTCTCGGAAGTTTCTAAATATTGTTGATCCACTGAAACAGAGTAATAATCTTGGACGCAGTGTCAACAAAGGTATTGTTCTGCCTCTTGATGTGAATTGTGGTAGTAGGGACTAATCAGGTACTATGGTGATTTCCTAAAAAGATTCAAGCTTAATTGTATTATTCCATGTGCAGGGAACTTTTACCGAATACGTAGCGCATTTGATTTTGGTGCTCGTAAGCTTGGGAAGATTCTTCAAATGCCTGTCTGTTATACTGTCAATGAAGTGAATCAGTTCTTCTCGAACACATTAAAGAGAAATCATACTGGGTTCAGACCAGACGACGGCAGTTCACCTTTATACAGCAATCCCTATGGTGATCTGTCTTATCAGTTTAATAACATCTTGAATGATCTCACTGGAGATTTCGAGATAAACTTCCGTAATCTTCAGTATGCGCAAGGGTTCCAGCAAGTTAATCCAGCAAACTCATTTTACTATGGAAGGCTTGCTCCACCACCCCTGCAATATCAGAACACGCACCCTTCAGATAGTCAGGGAAGAAAAAATCCACATGCATATGCTAGCATGAATGGAGCAATCCCTTGTCCTCCTTACCCATCTGGTTGTCTTGCGTGGAGGCCATTTATTCAACCAGATGATCCTATGGCTATGAGGGCCCGTGGAATAGGCACCTACTTTCCTGACCCAGTATGTTCCCTCCATGGACATTCTAGATATGCTTGTAGAACTTAAAGTAACATTTCTGAATAATCTGTATCTGTCACTTGCCATGTGTTCTTTTTGTTTCAAATGATGTACATGTGCGCACATATTAATGTTCTTCTAATCTGTTTATCATTTTATTAGAGTTACTATCCTTTTTCATATGCAATAATCTTGAAGATGTCTCCATTATGCTTATGAGTTTACTACATAGTAGAATTACTTTAGGTTGGTTAGGCATCAAATTTGTATTTGGACAGCTTTGTCTTGTATTCGTGATAATTTTGTCTTGTTGGATGCTGTAGAGATTGTGCAAGGATAGACCACCCGCTGGGCGTGGGGAGAGAGAAAAAAATCAGTTCACCTAAAATAATTATCATCACTATGTCAGAACAGATATGCCTGCAGTATGGGATCTGGTCAGGAATTTGGGCATGAGCTACCACAGATACATATTACTGGTGCAACTGATCATGGAATGCCGGCCATCTCCATCTCCCAACTCTCCAAGAGATCAATTGAAGGTACGAGTTCATTCTCCATCTTTCCAGGTTCGAAGGGATAATTTTCATGGCAATGGTTTCATGCTCCCGCAAGACAGTAAACTTGAGTCTGGTACTTTTGACAGTAAACTTGAGGCTGGGACCTCTGGGGCGTTGCCTTTGGAAGTTACCTCCAAGGACCATGCTAGCAGATCAGAATCTGCTTCCAGCAATCAAGTTTTTGGACCTGTGAGTATTGTTTCTATTCTCTGAAACACTACGACAGGTTCCAACCGAATGAGGTAGGTATGGCATATTATTTTCATTGCCAGCACTAACAATAATTGTATGACAGAAGTGATGTTTAATTTAGTGGACATTTCCATGCATGTTACAACAATTAGATGTTTTACTCTCCGTTAGTTTAGTGTTTCTGCAAAGTTATTTAGATGGTTGTGATGTTCACTGTTGGGCATTAAGGCCAGTCTCAATGTGATTTCATCAGAGTTTCATGGGCATTAAATATGCTGATGTGGCACTGTATTAATGAAGTGAGAGATGACAAGAGTTTCATAGGAGCAGAGAGAGTTTCATCCCCATGAAACTCTTCCGCACTGTTTCCAAAATCAGATGTGTTGCAAAGTGGGACATGAAACTCCCCATTGAGACTGGCCTAATACATGGAGTAAATTGTATCGTAACCCCCTAAAACTTTTGAGTATATCTTACTGGGGTCCTTGGTCTTGACTCTTGAGAACCACAAATGCATACCCACTAACCTTATATAATTGAGGACAGGGGAGGTTCAATCCTTTGTGATTGATAATTACTAACAATGGGAGACCATTCAAGTTGCCGTTGGTCACACTATTATTACCATGTAAATCAACAAAGAATTGATGTCCTTGGATTTCGATGTCTTTTCAAATTTGTTAATGCAGATTTTACTAACTTACCATTTTAAGCTTACTGATGTATATACGTCTAGATATGTTTGGGGCTATTAATGTGCATATTCTCAAACCTATGGGATATGGACCTACCCACACTTATTTTTGATTTACTCTAGCCACACTTGTTTTCAAGGCAGAAAACATGCTAGTTCAGCTTAAAAATGCACTCCTTTTCCCTCGTACCATCCATCTTGTAGGTTTTGTACTCAGTTTACAGAGTTTACAATGTCTGACCCCGCACTGTACAATTTTACAGGATTGCGGAATCATATCTCCTCAAGGACAACATGGACTTCCCACCATATCCAGTTGAATGTTGGTGGTGATACACTGTATGAACTGGGAGGTAACAGGCAACGCCGCACTAAACCACTAAGAGAAAAATACCAATGAATGGTGTGTGCTTACTGCAGCAATGGCATGGAGTTGCTTCGTCGAATTAGACACCATGTTGTACATCCTGCCACTTCCTTCCTGTACTCCAGTTGTCAGATTCACCAGGTCGCTGCAATCAGCCTATGCTTCTTTCATGTGCGAAAGGAGAAAAAAAGGGGGCCAACAAGAAAAGGAAGAAAGGAAGAAAGATGGGGTGCTTGGACTTGATGTGTAGATACTTTTTACTGGTCATGGCAGGGAAGAGATATGTTGGAGCGCTTGTTGGTTGTGTTGTTTTGAGCTAGGGATGAGGGGAGCTGGAGCTTGCTATGCCCATGTGTAAAATGTAATGAGAATAGTGTTGTAACCTCTGCTTGCATTTGGATGGAGGTCTTGTGTTGAAAAGCCCTGCTGTTTGAAGTAACTTTAGGTGTTTTAAAAATGGCTAGGTAGACAGAATATATTGGATTAATAGTGAAAATTGAAGTATTTAGTCTTTGCCATAAGAAAAATGGCTAGGTGGAGAGAATGTTCACATTCCAGTAATCTATGGAATCTGTTTCAATTTTATGCTAGGTAATGGTGTCTTAAGTGAGAAAAAATTGTTGCTCAAATCATCTAAACGCATATATGTGATAACTATATGTATCAGAAGATAGAGAAGTAGTATGCTAGCTAATCTATAAAATTGTTGTTCCCTAGCAGAAAAGAAAGAAAAAAAAGGTTTTCTTCACAAACACAAACAAGGATTCTGTTTGTCTTGTGAACCTAACAATATGTAAGGCAAAGTCCGTACTTCAGTGCACTGCACTGCAAGATTACAGGTCTGTGCTGCTGAGTTGTTTTATCTTTGTTTCCACTCGGTGAAATGCGTGTATTAGGGAAGGTCTATGTCCTTTCGATCAGTCTTGACCTGGTTTGCTTAGCAGCAAAACAGACATACAATCCACAGTAGTTTAGGGCAATATTTTCATTTCATGTCATTTTCAAGACCCCAATAATTATGTTTATTCATTCTCTATATGAGATATCACATTATAGCAAACAATAATTATTTCTACTCAGATTGAAGCCATGCTAACCCGTGGTATGTATGTACTTCAATTATGCTCACTTCTGTAATTTTGATGTGGGACTGAGTCATGTTCAATGGTTCATTTGGTTTACATACCGCAGTGGAAGAAAAATAATCAACCAGACCAATATACATTGTTGGCGTAAATAGTAGTTTGTAAGAGGGCTTATATGTAATATTGAGAAGAAAAGGATAAACAGACTCTAGTCTAGGAGTGAGCCAGCCAGAAAACTTCCCTCAAATTTCAATATGCTATCCAGAGCTAGGGTTAGGTTTACCTCAGGTGGTGGCACGGGCGAGTTGCTGTGACGGTGCGCCGGCAGGGGCTGCGCGGCCAGGCGAAGTGGAGGTGTGGTCGCGCGGGCCTGGCTCGGTGTGTGCAGGCGTGAACAGGAGCGATGCGCGGGCATAAGGACGTGCGTGCGGACCAGGTGGCACGTGTGTACGGGCGCGAGCTGCAAGTGCAGGCTGGGGCGCGAGGCTTGTGCTCGGCTGCTCGTGCAGGTGTGGGCGGCAGGCTTGTGCTCAGGCTATGCGTGGCTGTGGTCAAGAGCAGAGAAAGAGGAGGCTAACAGGCTCCTGGTGTCTGCTTTGTTTAGATAATGAATAGTTCATATCCGGCTTCATCTACAAAGGTAGACTCTGCTGGAGAGGAAGAAGGCGTTGCTCTGCTGCAGCTTAAGATGAGGGAGAAGGAGCTTGCGAGAGAACTAGGCTTGCGGGAGAACTGCTGCTGTGTTGGTGTGCTGCTGCTCAAGAGAACTGCTGCTGCGTTGGTGCGCTGCTGCTCAAGATAGAGAGAGAAGGGGCTTGCACTGAGAAGAGGAAGGAGATGCTGGTGCTCTGTACTATTGTGTGAGGAAGAAGGTGTCACTGCTTGTTCAGATAATGGATCCTGAAGGGGAAGCAAGGAAGAAAGCAGAAGGAGAAGCGAATATGGCATCAGACAACGATAGTAGTGGTGGAGGTGATCCTCTAATTACCAAGAGTGAGATGAAGAGTGAGATGAGGTTTATGATTTTGGAGCTCCTGGAGATGGGCATGATTGGTTCCAAGCCACACGAGTTGAAGTTGGAACTGATGCCAAATGATGTGAAGCTAGAGGAAAGTAAAAATTATTTGAGTTGAGCTAGAAGAGTAAAGGTGCTTCTAGGAGCAAAAAGGGCAGAGCACTATCTAGCGGAGGATTGTGTTGAGCCGGCTAACAAGCTTAGCCCCGAGTGGAAAGTTCAGTGTACGACTAACTCTACCATAGTGGCGCGGTTATTGGCATTTATGTCACCATCTGTTAGTAAAATGGTGGAAGCTATGCCTACTGCAACACAGATATGGAAAACCCTGAGTAACATGTATTCCAGGCGAGGGAATGTGATGGTGATTATGGAGATTCAAAACAAGGTTGATGTAGTGAAATAAGCGGGACGGTCAGTGGAGCAATATGATAGTGAGTTGCAGTACTTGTGGGAAGAGCTAGACCACTATGCTCCAATTCATATGAGGGATCCATAGGATACCTAGGATGTCCAGAAGTGGGTAGAGGACAGGAGGGTGACTCATTTCTTAAGAAACTTGGATCTTGAGTTTGAGAGCAGGAGGGTTGCCTTTTGTCACTAGGATAGTCTTCCTACTATGGAGGAAGCTGTGTTAGCCATGGTTATTAAGGAGAGCAGACTACGCATGATGAGTGGTAATAACCCTGTAAAGTCAGCCTACACCTTAGTGGCAGAGAGAAAGTGCTACAATTGTGGAGAGGAGGGACACTTGAGTTATAATTGTCCCCTTCCAAAAAGCTATGGTGGTAGAAGTAGAACTCGTGGAGGTCATGGTGATCAAGGAGGTCATGGTGGTCGTGGTGGAGGATGTGTAGAAGTATGTGGCAGAGGCCATGGTGGTCCTCAGGCCAATGTTGCTACCTCGGAGAGTGGTTCTCATGTCACTATTGCTACCATAGGGGGATATTCCATCTGTCACATTGACCGAGGAGCAAGTCAAGCAGTGAGAACAATGGCAGAAGATGAAAGGACCAGAGAGTTCTAAAACCACTTCAGATGGTCCTGTGATTGCCAGAGGTGATTGTTGGGAGAACCCACCATGTTTAGCGAAGAATAGGGAAATAGTTGCAAAAGAGCCAATGGTGTACCGAAGGAGGCGGTTTAGAAGTCAGGGGGAGCAAGTTGGTACATCACAGCCACAATAGTCTGTTTCATCAGTCTCAAACCTCTCCTCAAACCTCTCTCCATTGAGCTCCTCGACCCAATCTGGGCCAAGTGGTAATGCCTCTTCTACTCCTGAGCATGTAGAGTTACCTCTTGCATATCGTAGAGATACTAGATCTAATTTTGGAAACCTCCTGCTCGCTATGGATTTGAGCATCCTAGTACAGATCATGACATTGCTAAGTTTCTCTCATACTCCCATCTCTCACCTGCATATAGAGTATTTGTTGCATCATTACAAACAGTGCCTATTCCAAGGGACTGGAAGTGTGCAAAGTAGGACCCTAAGTGGAACACAGCAATAGCAGAAGAGATGAATGCTCTTCAAAAGAATAATACATAGGAATTGGTCCCACTCCCAAAGGGGAAGAGAGCGGTGGGCTGTAAGTGGGTCTTCACTGTGAAGCAAAACCCAAAAGGAGAGGTGGATAGGTACAAGGCAATATTGGTTGCAAAAAGATATAGTCAAACGTATGGCATTGACTATGATGAGACCTTTGCTCCTGTGGCAAAGATGGGTACAGTTAGGACCTTGATCTCTTGCGCAGTTAACTTTGGTTGGCCACTTCATCAAATGGATGTAAAGAATGCATTCCTTCATGGTGACCTACAAGAGGAGGTCTATATGGAAATCCCACCAGGGATTGCAAATAGTCAAACTATGGGGAAGGTGTGTAGGCTTAGAAAGTCATTGTATGGATTAAAGCAGTCACCTCGGGCATGGTTTGACAGGTTTAGAAGGGCAGTTTGTGGTATGAAATACACTCAATGCAATGGTGACCATACGGTCTTCTATAAGCATAGAGGGGCGTTTATCACAATTATGGCAGTATATGTGGATGACATAGTGATTACTGGAGATGATGCAGAGGAGATTAAGTGTCTGAAAGAAAATCTTGGAAGGGCCTTTGAGGTGAAGAATTTAGGACCACATCGGTATTTCCTCGGAGTTGAGATCGCTAGGTCACCTAAAGGGATTGTTCTCTCTCAAAGGAAATATGTCCTTGATTTGTTGGCATAAACTGGAATGCTTGGATGTAGACCGTGCAATACTTCCATTAATAAAAATCATCAAATTAGCGCCCAGGCTGGAGATTCTGTCAACAGAGAAACATATCAAATGTTGGTTGGGAGATTGATATACTTGTGTCATACAAGACCTAATATTTCTTATGCTGTGAGTGTGGTAAACAAGTATATGCATGACCCAAGAACAGAACATATGGAAATAGTCTACAGAATATGAACATGCACTTAGATCTGGAGGGATATTGTGATGTAGATTGGGTAAGTAGCACAGATGATAGAAGGTCTACTTCTAGTTATTGTGTGTTTGTGGGGGTAATCTTGTCTCATGGTGTAGCAAGAAGCAAGCGGTTGTGGCTCGATCTACAACAGAGGCCGAACATAGGGCAATGGCATGAGTTTGTGTGAGATGTTGTGGTTAAAAGGTTTGTTGAAAGAGCTACGAGTGTTGAGAAATGAGATCATGATACTTCACTGTGACAATGTAGCTGCAATCAATATTGCAAATAATCTTGTCCAGTTTGATCACACTAAACATGTTGAGATTGATAGATTCTTCATTAAGGAGAAGCTGGATAGTGGGATTCTAAAGTTGGGTTATGTAAAATCATGTAGTCAATTAGTGGATTGTTTCACAAAAGGTTTAGGACCTAATGAGAGTGAGTTGACTTGTAATAAGATGGGCATGTTAGATATCTTTAGCCCATCTTAAGGGGGAGTGTTGGTGTAAATAGTAGTTTGTAAGAGGGCTTATATGTAATATTGAGAAGAAAAGGATAAAGAGACTCTGGTCTAGGAGTGAGCCAGCCAGAAAACTTTCCCCAAATTTCAATATACATGTTTCCTCCTATATCACCTTTTCGATAGTATGGACAGTAAAAAAAACTTGCTTCATTTGAAATAAAAGAGTCAGATGTCAAATATTGCCAAATTCAATTTCTTAAAAGGTAATTCTTTATAGAAGCACCGGGCTCACAAGTCCCAAATGAAACATACGTGGACCCTTTGTGGCATTATGTATGTTATGTAGGCCAATTTGTAGTGCTTCTTTCTTTAAGGTGTCATTTTTCTCTTTGTTCCCATGATTATGCAATTTTTTCAGAAATAACATGAAACAATGTAACTTGGGGTAACTTATATAAAGAAGACATATAAGTGACACAAAATTCTAGTAGGAATGTGCATGCTTTTAGTAGTGGTGAAATATCTAAATTGACTCCATTCATGTCAAGATGATATGGGGCATTCTTGCATATTTATTGCTCCTTGTTAGGCAATATTGCATGAAGGATTCAGACGATAGAAATGCCATGGGAATTCAAAGTTAAGTGCGCAACGACAATGATTTTACGTGGAAAAAACTCCTCAACATGAGGAGTAAAAAACCACGGGACCAACATAGGCCTATTTCCATATCTTGCATTGTTAGTAATGGTAGGTACATCCGCACATATGTACAATGGAATTCTTTTGTGATCACACTTGGAAAATGGAAAGCATACTTGCATGACGACCATATAGCATAAAAGACGTCCGCAGGAGAATTAAATACCAAAACCATATAATCCTTCTGTTTTCAGACCCAATGAACACTGTCATCAGTCATCACCAAGTCGCACTGCCCTGAAGGCCTGAACCTGCCAACTGAGAAAATTCCTTGAACCACCGCAGTAACTGGAAACTTATATCACTCTCATTTGACTGCAGCTGCCAGACTGATCTGATGAATCTCTTCTCACTTGCCATTTTTCTTTGGTTGATTTATTTTGTGGCTGCTGATTGAACAGTTATGCCAAGCTCTTTTTGCTCCCCTAAGCCTGAGATTGGAAAGTAGCCAAACACTGATGCCTCAATGAGAAATGCAGGTGTGAATTATGTCTTGAAAGCTACTAGAGCATTAAATAAAGAAAGCTGTTTCTGCAGAAGAGACCAAAGTAAATGATAAATATTCCGTTGGGTAAAAAGAAGCAAACAAAGATAGAAATGACAGTAATATATAGTTATCAGAACTCATAGCGGAAAAAGGAAAAGTAAAACTGTATTTACTAATTTTCTGGAATGAAATGCTGGATAAGTTAAGCAGTTGCTAAAGCTATGTATTTATTCTGAATTCATAGGAAAATCTTACTATTATGAACATTGTTGAAACATTGAGCATGTTCTTGTACAACAAAAAGCTTAAGCTATAGTTTATTTTCTGTCTCGATCCAGTAAGCTTGCAGGATCAAAAAATCAACTCACAAATATAGTCATGTCGCACATCAAATTCCAACTGAAGAGAAAAGCACTTTTATGGTGATTCGGAGCATATATCCTTACATTAATCTAAGTGGAAGGACCGAAGCCACAAGTTGGAAAAGCAATCATTTATAGATGCATAAATGTGAGGACATTTAACTGCACGAGAAGTAGATTATTTAATTTGTCGTACTTACCGACTTTTCTTCCAGAAGAGGAGGACACCAGCCACAGCCATGATGTAGTTTGCAAATGTGCAAGTACGTAGATGCAGAATGATATGGACAAGTAAAATGGGAATTACCATAAATTCCTTATCTTGTGCCATTCCCGTATTTTGTATAACGTATTATCTTCTAAGAATTGTAGCTTGATCCCAGGATGATCACGGGTGTAATTTTTGCACGCCGTGTTTAGCTCCTCAATACATCTTTTATGGAAACAGTCCTCTCTGGAAATGAACTCCTGGAGTGAACTAGGCAGACCATTCTCAGGCAGCGACCTGAGAGAACTACAACAAGAGATTTCCAAAGTCTTGAGGTTGCCGAGTTTATGCAGACCAGCAGGGAGGCACAGCAGACTGGGAAAATAATCCAATTTGAGGTACTGGAGAGAGGTGAGGAGCACAAGGACATCCTCTTGCTGCTCGGTGAAGCTCTTGACCCCTTCGCTTCCAGAAAGGATTAGCCTGCTGAGGGAGGATGAGAGGATGCTGCAGGTGGGCACAGCAAGGGCTCCAGTTAAGTCATCTGTCACTAAGTGACTCAGGATTGGGGAATGTTGAATGAAGAGGCTCACAAGAGGGTATCCTGACACGAGAGGAGAGCATTCGGTAATTTGCAACTTTTCCAGTGAAGACAACAAATGACCATGGTCCCCTGGAACCCAGCTCTCCAGTCCTGTCAAGCCAATTAGTGTTAGGCTTTTTAGTGTCTTGGCAAAATATCCTGGACCAAGTTCCTTTAAGCTGCGCATATAACACAGTTCGATGTCACGAAGCCTCTCCAAGTGCACCAATGATGGAAACAGTTCCCAATTGACGCCTTTTAGATAAAGAAGCTGTAGAGCTTTGGGAGAGTGCTGCTTACTACCCAACCATGTTGGACCAGAGTGACTTCCATGGCCAACAATGCGCAAGCTTTGAAGATTTCTTGGAGTTCGAAGCCCTTCAAGAACTAGTCCTTCTCCATCGCACAGGAATCCTGGCACGCTCCTACTCCAGACCAGTTCTAACTTTTGCAACCATTGTTTTTCTATCAGTTTTGCTTCAGCTGCTTCTTCTTTTGTGTTTATTCTCTCAAGGGCATAAATTCCAAGCTCTCTTAGCTTATTTAATTTTCCTAGTTCCTTTAGTTCAAACCCAGTGCTTTCATTTCTGACTTCAAATTTGTTTAATTCTTGCAATAAGTGTAGCTTTCCCACATTACAAATGTCAGGGTGAAAATCATGGTGCCAGACATCAAAATGGCTTAGTTTTGTGAGGTTGCTCACGTCTCTGGGTAAATGAGATTTAAACCCATTCCATTCTTGCAGATCAAGAATCCTCAAATGATAAAACCTAGAAAGCATGCTTGGTAGATGAATCTCAAGTTGAGGTTCCAACCCAAGCCATAGGTCACGTTTACACCCAAGCCTTAAGTAACGTAGATGGCATAGTGTTGGAAACTCCATGCGAGACTGCATATTTTCCAAGTTCACAACACGAAGACTGCTTGCTTTTTTAATCAAATATCCCAAAAAATCAGTGAAGTTTTCATCCAATTTCCCAAACACCATCAAAGTTTGTAAGTTATCAATCTTCAATCTTCTCCCAAATACTAGTTCTCTTAGCCCACTTATAAAATCGGCAATTTTTCCATCATCTACAGAATCTAAGATGATAGATAAGTGACGTACAGATGGCCAAATTTCTGCTGGTGGGACCACATTAGAGGAATTTAAGCTAAGACATTCACGTGATGCAACCTTGAGTCCTAAATCATGTAGGAGGTCATGGATACTATACTCAGTATCTGTACTGCTTATAGTATCTTTTTTGATAAATCCATGGTTAATCAAATCATCCAAATAGGTCTGCCCGATTTCTTCGAGGCTTCTATTTTGAGGACCAGGCTGTAGAATACCTAGACCTGTCCACCAGTGAATGAGCTGTTGGCTAGTAAACCTGTAGTCTTCCGGAAACAAGGCACAGTAGGAAAAACAATGCTGCAGGTGAAAAGGAAGAAAATCATAGCTGAGCTTCAATGCAGGCATAATGTCAGTATCACCAGTTTGTAGTTCCCATTCTTTACTATCTAGGACTCTTTTCCAGTGATTTTGATCCAGGTTATTCCTCAGTAGTCTACCTACAGTTTTTGCTGCTAGAGGGGAGCCTTTAAGTTTTTTCATTATCTCTTCTCCAATGTCGTCTAATTCTTTGTGATCATCTTTTGACTTATTATCATCACCGAATACACATGACTGGAAAAACTCACGAAATGCCACTTGATCCAAACCTTCCAACTCTATTGTGCTATCAGTTGTTTTTACTTTAACAATTTGCGCTACTGATGGAGACCGAGTTGTGACCAGTATCATGTTACCCTTCGTTTGCCCTTTTCTAAATGGTGCCAGCAGCCTGTCCCATCCATCATTATTAACAGTATCCCACATATCATCAAGGACAAGCAAAAATCTTTTAGATGTCAATATTTGTTCAATCTGTTTCTCTGGTGTTCCCGTTAACCCCTTACTGAGTTCATGTAAAGACTTAGATTCCAAAATATCCTTCAACAATCTGGGCACACTAAAATCAGTTGATACACATGCCCATATCCTCACGTCAAAGTATGTTTCAGCTTCTTTATTATAAATATGTTGTGCAAGGGTTGTTTTCCCCATACCCCCTAGACCAACAATTGGGAGAACAGTAAGGTCATAGTGAGAGGACCAGTCTCCGGTGATGATGTCCATAATTTTGGCTTTCTCGACATGCCGCCCACAGAAAATAGTAGGTTCTGAAGTATCTGAGGTGCTTTTGAGTCTGGTCTTAACATCACTTTTGGGGAGAATGGGTATATCATTGCCCTCTTCCTTCAAGTTAGCAGCACGTAGTTCTGCAGCAATGACATGGACTATGCTACGGTTGGAATGCAGCAACTCTAGGTTAAGAATGACAGAAACCTTAATCGAGTCTCAACTAACTTTTAGCAGCCTGCACGAGTCCATAAGTAGAGAAAATTGCACACACCCACACCCACACAGATGGAATTGCTAAGTGGAAGGAAGAATTTAGAAAAGAACAGCAAGAAATGAGGAAGAGAACAGAGATAGCATTCAGAGCATACTCAAGTTTATGATTATGTTCTTCGTTAGTTGCCGCCTAAAGATGGTTCTCAACTTATATGCCGTTATACAGAACCGAGGCCCAAATCCAGGCACGCAGGCGCGCTAAACAAGCCCATCAAGTGAACTCCTGACATTCTCCACTAAATGAGCCGGTAGCTTCCAAGGCGAGAAGCAGGTGCCACGTCACTCCAAAATCCCCTGTCCATTAGATCTTCAATCGTACGGCTGCGATCGTCTGGAGCGGCTTCGGCCAGAAGCAACTTCTTCTAATTCTTATTATCTTCTATAGCTTCTTTAGCTTCTTATTAGAATCCAGGCAAACAAATATATACACAACCGCTGCTTCTACTTTGAGTCGCTTCTCCTTCCCGATGCTTCTTCAGCTCTCCTTGCGACCCCTGACGCTTTTCCTGTCGTTGCTCCTCTCCCTCCGTGCTCTCCCCCTCTCGCTCGCTCCCTCTCTCCCAACGCGCCCAGGGCGACAGCAACCAGCGCGCGAGCGGGGCGATGCAGCTACGTAGGGATGAAAACGGTACGGATATTTTCCGACCGTATTCGAGACGTTCAGATCTGTCCGTATCCGAATCCGAATATTCAACATCCGATACCGTATACGTATCCGAATACTTAAATCGTATATTTATGATGTCGACATCCAATTATATGTTATCCGACATGATTGACATTATCCGTATTCGAATCCGAATCCGACCAGAAATATGAAAACAAATATGATATGAGTGATATCCGTCCGTATCCGATCCGTTTTCATCCCTACAGCTACGGCCACCCTCGTTCTCCCCAGGCATGCTGGCTGGGCAAGCGCCGCCATTATATTAGACACTGGGATACTCAGCTCCTTCCCTTGTTGGACACGCAACAACACTCCTCCGCCACACCCTCCTCTTCTCCCTTCTACAACTGACATTCTCCCCTCCTTGAAAGCTAACTTGTCCCCCAAGATATGGACTTGTTGGGAAGCACCTCCACAAATCATGCATTCATCTCTTTTCCAAGTGTACAATGGTGAAATAGCCAAAGCCCCTTTGCAAATGACTCTTTTGTCCAAAAACTGAACAATGTATAGAACACACCCACAATTTCATTGAAATCCTAATTAATTTGTACTGCTTTTATCTCTTAGGGCATGTCTGGAACATTTCATTTTCCAAGAAAAAAAAGAAAATATGTTAGGGCATGTACAACCTAGAATTAGAAAATGGTCACTTTAGAAGAATGCAACTAACTCAGGCTTAGCAAAACAGGAGAATGCAGTGATTTCCCCATGTTAATTCCTTGGTCCTCTTCATTTTTTCCCGTGTGTTTCTTTAATACAAATGTATTTAAACTGTAAATAGGAACACAACAAAATCATGACTACCGGGTAGCTGGAAGTAAGAAGCAGAGCATGTACAGACTGCAGAGGCATACCCGACCAAGACCCGAGTGCCTAGCGTGCGGCGGCACTGCCTTCACCACTGTTAGAAGTTTAACATGAAGTCTTTATTTAACACGCGTTGTTACATACATACTCCCTCTATCCTAAAATAGAGTGTATTATGACTTCTAAAATTTATATTGAAATACAATGCGTTCTATATAATGACTATGTTTCGATTAACTACAGAAGGCTCTAGTTGTTACAAAAATGCAACAATTCAGTCACCAACGAAAGCCTTTGGTACCGCATCACAAGCATCTTTAGCTGGAGGCATCAAAACTCTATCCCCACCACCAGTAAAGGGCACAGCAGAAGCTGAAATGGAGGCTGAAGCAGGGACCCATTAAGCAGAAACCTCTGCAGCAACGGGCAACTTCAGCTTCCTGGGAACAACCCTTCTAGTCCCACCCCCTTCCTCTTCCTAGCCTCTGCCGCTGCTGCGATGTTCTTTGCGGCAGCATCTTTCTTCTTCTCCAACGTTGCCAGCACATCAATAGGGATTTTGTATTCATCATGATGAATACCATACTCTTGCAAAACACGGTTGAGCCAGGGCATCTTTCTTCTGTGCAAGATACTCCTTGTCGATCATCTTGCCGATAATCCGTCGAGCGCAGGTCTCAACATCTTTAAGAAAGGCCTCCTTGGCTTGGGCACCTTTGATGACCTTGTCAAATCAAGGAAAAGGAAGCCCTCTTGTGAGGGCTGAAGACCGAAACCTGGACCATCTCGAGGAGAAATGCTTTGTTTCTCCTTCCAAGAGGCCAAAGGTTAGAAGCAACCATCTCCTCCACTAGATCCTGACCTCTTGAGTAGCGATCAGCCAGAACGAAGGCAGGCCTCTCTCAGGTGTGACAACTGCAGGTGGGTCAACCTTTGTTAGAGGCCTCATCTCCAACATTTTGGACGCATAAGGCCAAAGAGTCACCATCATGCCATCTTCAAGTCTGCGGGTCAAGTTGGGAGTCTTTGCATAAAACCAAAGCTTCATCAACTCTCGATCCCATTTGTTCTTCTAGTAGTAGGAAATCTCAAGACGAGCACCCGTTTGAAGCCTCGTTGGAATAAATGTGCAACTGCTATACCAAGCAATCTTGTCAACTTTGCCAGCCGTCACCTTCTCAGTTGCTTCTATAACTCATAGTAGGTGTAGAAGGTATCAATATGAGGAACAACACCATACGACCCACATGCCCAACAAAACTTGCTAAGGGTCAAGATGATGTTGGGAGTGAGATGATGTAGTTGAAGCCTGAAGGTCTCCAACACTTGGCAAAGGAAACCGTACGGAGGTAAGCGAAGGCCGTAGGTAAAGAAGTCATGGAAAACAACCACATAGCCCTCCTCTAGATCTGTAAAAGTTTGCCCAGCGGGGGAAATCTTTTCTCGCCCCTCCTTAAAGAAACCTGCTTCAACCATCTCAGCAATGTCCTCTGTCGTAACCAGAGATTCACCAAAATCCCAAGTTGGGTCAGCCATCACCTTAAACTTGTCTGCACAGATAAGATCACTAATGGAGGCTTCAACTTTGGCCAGATCCTCTTCCAGCTTTTGAGCCATGATGAGATCAACCATACACTGTTCAAAGTACGAAGGTCAGCCACTAGCCTTAGCACAAAGTAAGTGGTGGTAGGTGGCTGACAAAGGCAGCAAAGCCAGGGTGCAAAAAGGAAGGAGAAGCCACCACAAAATCTAGAAGAAAGCAAGAAGCAAGCAAACACATAGAATGTCTAACGCATGAAAGGAAAGGCTAGACGGCGATAGAGGTATGGTATGGTATGGTATGGTA
>Ga0182004_10000161_pt1 | contig 31757 bp, 16 predicted proteins | sample Sormic07211540_1_FD_120479 | JGI IMG/M metagenome (GOLD analysis project Ga0182004, IMG submission 120479) | Endophyte microbial communities from Sorghum bicolor roots, Mead, Nebraska, USA - 072115-40_1 MetaG | ecosystem: Host-associated > Plants > Roots > Unclassified | place: USA: Nebraska...
ACACAGTTTTGGGGCTCCAAGGTCCCAAATTCCAAATCTTTACAGCCAAGTTTTACAAGCCCCTGTTTAGATCCATTCTTCCAAAAAGTGCTCATTTCTCCAAAAGTTTTGGCTGTTTGGCTGCATCTAAACAAGGCCTCTGTCACACTACCACATCTCAGTCTGCTTTGAATGTGCTTTAGACATAAGCTCCAGAACATGAACCATTTATGCTTTATCTCACTGTCAATTCAGGACAGCAATTCTTTGATGGATCTGCTGACATTCAAGGCTGTGGAAGAGAAGGTTAAGAAGAGAGTAGAGAAGAAGGCCAGGACCTTCGGGCAGAACGTCACCTTGGAGGACAATGCCACTGCCAGTGACAGCGAATGCAAGGTCAATCCTAAAGTGCTCTCCAAGCTGTATGATCAGTGGGTAATGCCACTGACCAAGGACGTCGAAGTCGAGTATCTCCTGCGCCGCCTCGACTGATCACCGATTAGCTGTAGCTGCAAATTTTATGTATGCGTGGTTTTCAGTTTGTTGTGCCCATGCCTTTATTGCTTTATCTTTAAAACTCAACTACGACTCTTCGAGAGAATATTACCAGGATCTGGACTTCGTCTGTCTCATCCTGCCTGACCATCATCTTCATGAGTGTGTCACCCATGATATGGAATGTAGTCCAGCTGACCAGCTGCTTCCATGTTATCTTTAAGCGCCTGTTGTTCATCTGGAAGTGGCTGGCAACACAGTAGGGCACCAATTCTCTGGTTCAGAAACGTATATGTTTCTTGCTTACCTGACAAATACTAAGCAAAATAGTTACAGCTTTGACATGTACAATCAATAATTTGGTTCCCTTGTGGTGGTCAGTTAACTAGTCCAAGCTGATTATTACGGGCCTTTGTTGACAGTAAAATTGGGGGAAATAGGCAATACTGTCAAGCTGAAAAAACTTCAGAGTAGGTCCCAATGTTGAATCGTGCAAGGCATTATATAGGCACACCCATACAATTTATGCTTTAGTTTTACATCAACCGAATGTAATGGACGCTTTGTCAATTGTTTGCGTACGTAATTAAGCCTGCTTTCGCTTGCCTTCCTAGTGAAATGGGTACATTTGTGATGTGTCATGAATGAAACTGAGCTGCTGGGTCTCCACTGCCTCTTTTAACATCCTTACTACAGATCCTCGCAGTGTTACTTCTCATGATATGGAATGGAAAGTTCCTCTTCACGATGACAGTACTTTGTTTTCTGCCCCTTTGTATGAAAAAGGGTGCATCATTTGGCAGTACACCGTTTGAGTCACTATCCTATCTAGTGTATCAGCTGAGCCTACATGGCCTGAAGATGTACTGGAGAAAGTTTTATCTGTAGGTATTTATAGTTCGATTGTTATTATGGAACTAATTCATGAAAAACTCATACGCAATAGCTAACATCTATGACAAATAATATAGGGAGATTTTCATGATCATTGACTTGGGTTCTATCTCCTCAATGGAATACACGTGAAGTCGTGTTCTAGAAAAAAACTTGGGTTCTATCTCTGATAAACGAGAAGAAGCTTGTGGCATCACCGCCATTTCTTGTCAGAGAGGAAGTTCAGAAGAGTAATTAGTTGAAAATGCTCGGGAAAATCTTGAGTTTAGCAAATTTTCATGATTTTTTTTTCTGTGGTTTCTTTTGTAACTCTGCTGTTTGAACTTATCTTCAGTTTGAAACTTGAATCGGTAAGATTCTATAGACGAGTTTGGTTATTTTGACTGATATTTTTGCAGTTCCTTGAACCACAAGCTGATAAAATTCCAATGGCTAAACTAAGTACCGATGAGGAGTACCAAGGCAGATCTGGTCCCAATTCCTATTATTATGTCTACTGTGTGAAGTACCTAATTCCTAATAATAATGAACGAAGTTGAAAGACATTGTGGCATGTGCAAGTGCAACAGCCATCCTTTGAGCCAACTGAGGCAAGTAGTTGGCTGCATGCACATGCCTATTTTTGTTGAATTGGCTATCCTTGTCATATTTTTGGGCAAGTAACAAGAAGGAATGAGATCTAACACATTGTTTGAAAGTTCCTCTTCTCAGCTGTTGCCATCTAGTCCACCTCACTCCTCAGCAAGGTGCAATATTACTTGTTATTTGAAAGTGTATCTGTTTATGAATCGAACCTTATTGGACATGATGTGTGGGCAGGGAGTCAAAACTGCTATAGTCTTGCCAGTGCTCCTAAGCAATCAGATATAAAGTGGATCAAAATAAACATGTGTGATTACTGTATTCTTGTGGATCTTTCACTTTCCAAAAAAAGCAACCTGATATCTTTTTGGTCTCCGGGAATGATTTGAAGTGTATTTCTTATCCATCACTGGTGCTTATTCTTCACCAGTAAATTACTATTTCAGATTATTTGGAGCGCGTTTCTTATTCTTCATTGCTGATTAGTCTTCATCAGTAAATTATTATTTCAGGGATTAGTATCTGTGCCAATTGGAGTGCGCAAAATAAAATTTTGTGATTAGTCTTCACCAATAAAATGATAAATTACTATTGATATATTAATATCTATGCCATTGAAATGTGCAAAATAAAGTTTTCGATTGCAGGATACTATTCACTGACTGATATTTTTGCTTGTTGTTAGCTTTTCTTTGTTCTTTTATTCTTTCTAGGCTTGTTATATTATTACTAGCCATTTTTTTCTCTTTTATTTGGGTACATTCCTTATGCAAGGCGACCTAAAAGCAGATTGTTGTTTTGTCTAACTTATTTATTTGTTCCCTTTGTAACATGTTCTATTCGGTTTTGCTTAAGTGGTTCACTAACTGATTGGACTGATATTTTGCTTATCCTCGTCCAATTGCAGTTCTTGTCAGATATAGTTGCATAGTGTCTTTTAAGCAGATTGGACTGCTTATGCATATTCTTGTCCACATTACTCTTTATTAGATGGGGCCAACTCGCATATTTATTCTCAGTCTGCACATGACAGCCAGCAACAGATATGCTTCTGTCTTTAATTTGTGGCCTCCTATCTAGGGAGGTTCTTTAGACGAAGAGAAATGCAAGGAATGTTCTGTTCATAGTTTGAAAAAATTACACAGCAGATGTATGACATAAACAATTGCACTTTTTCTCGGTGCACATAGAATATCTTCAGTTTTGTTCTGTTTGAACTTGGAAAAAATGAACAGCGAATGCATGTAAGTTGGCATTGATAGCTGTATGTCATTCTTATTGTCCCAGTAGGAAAATGCATTTCAGAATCAAATTCCAGTGTCACTTGCAAATTGTACTATTTTGCAATTTTATGTATTTCTGCCCTCTGTACATATTTGTTACTTATTTGTAAAAAAATATTTGTTATCACCAAACAAATAGTTTGATTGCTATATCATAATGTCCAACGTTTCTGTTTCAGGTTTTGGAGAACCTAAGGATACTGAGGTAGTACATGGATAAAATTGCTCTTCTTTTGTTTCTTAGCTGTTTCTATTCTGAGAGCCCAGAACGTAAGTCTTAGTATAAATTTCACGTAGGGCCTCGCCGTGGCCAGTGGCTCGAAGAAGGTACGCACTGTCTGCACTCGCAGCATTGGTGCAAAAGGCAATTAGTATTCGAGCCCCTTTATATGCTATCTGGGGTTGGTCGCGACATTATCTCGAAATCAGCACTTTCCTTTGTGAGCTGCATTGAACTGGACCCATCAAGTTGCTGCATATATAGAAAAAGCCTTTCATTTTCAACATTCAGAGATTTGATCTACGATTTGTGCCAGATGTGATCTTGTGGAAACAAGAGATTACTATGATACAGCAAGTACAAAACTCCTTTCAAAGTTTCAGTACCTTGATTTACGTTTGTTCGATGGTCAGTGGATATGGACCTTATAAATTATTCAAGGGAACTATTGATTGTAATGGGTATGTTTGGTATATGGCTCTGGTTCTAGCTCCAACAACAGCTTCGGTGGATGAGACGTACCAAATACCTTAGGAGAAGGAGCTGTTTTTTTTTTGGCATGCAAGAGGAGCATGAGCCGTTTTTTATGTAGAAATCGGAATGCAATTTGTGGCTTCTCCCTCCAACTCCCTTTTGTAGTACTTATCACTCAAATTCACGCTGGTTGCGTGGTCGATGCTGCTTTGACTCAGTTCATGTAAACCATATAATATAAACAAATAAACTTTATTCACTTTCAAATTTGATTGAATAACTGTGCTAGAATGAGCTATGATTCATTTTGCTATACAAAAGAGACCCCAAGTGCAGCATGTCCAGTGTTCTGGCCCTTGAATGCATATCTTGAAGAGATAGATGGCCAATTCACTTAAAAAAATGACCACCGACTGCTCTTCAGAAGTTCAGAGTTTCAGAACCAATCATACTTGGGTGCAAGAGCAAGCTGCAAGAAGCAAATCCAATTTTTCGTATCGACGTGCAACATCATGTCCATGTATAATGTATGTATATGATGTATATACAGGGTCTTCAAAAAATCAAAACTTGTTCGCATTGGGCCCACGTCAGAACTCCCGGGGGTCCACGAACAGGACGTTGGGCGGCGGCGACGTCGTCCAGTCGTCGTCGTCGTTGCCAGCATTGTCACCGACGGTGGAAGCACCGAGCTTCTTGATACACCAGACGTCCTCGTCGCACGAGAACTTGGGCCAGTGCGGCACCACGGCCTTGGCCGGGTCGTCAGGCCCGAGGTCGGCCGCCAGGACGGCGCACGCGGGGTTCTTGCGCGCGACGTTGTGCGCGTGCCGGCAGAGCGAGCGGAGGAGCGCCGGGCCCTCCGGTCCGGACATGCGGAGGCCGTACATGAGGTAGGTCCCGAACGGGCGGAAGATGTCGGGGACGGAGGGCACCTGCAGCCACGGCGCGTGGCGGTCGAGCGCGCGCGCCGCGGCCAGGGACGCGCGGAGGAGCGTGGGCGCGCCGCCGACGCGGAGGCGGAGGGAGCGCGTGGCGTCCCAGACGCTGAGCAGCGCGAACGACGGCGTCCGGGCCGGGTCCTCGTCGGGTCCGCCGCCGCCGCGCTGGATGGCGAGGTACGTGCCGAGGGTGAGCTTGTGGTTGAGCAGGGCCGGGAGGTCGGCGGGGAGGAACTCGGCGGCCGAGGGCGGGAGCAGCGCGGCGTAGGCGGCCGCGGCGAGCGGCGGGGGCAGGCGCAGCACGCGGTGCGCCCGCGGGATGCGCACCCGGTGGCGGTGCACGGGGTGGCCCAGGAACACCGGCCGCCGGAACGGCGCGTACGCGAAGCGGCCGGTGAAGAGCGCGAGCGACGCGGCGTTGGACTCGGTGGTGGCCATGGTGGCGTACGCCGCGCCGCGCGCCGCGCACCACGACTCGGCGCGCCGGACCAGCTCCGTCGCGACCCCGAGGCGCCTGCACAACAACGGAGACGACGAAAGGCGACTGTCAGCGCACTGACCCCACGTGGTGGTGGTTGCTCGCACTCGCATTGCAGCTTTGCTCGCGCAATGTGTCAGCATCTGATGATTTGTGTACAGTGATTAACTCGGGTTAATTGCTTTAGTTGTTTAATTAATCACCTGTGGGAAGGGGACACCCTGAGGCCCAGAAGGCATGCCACCTTGACGAACTGCTTCGAGCTGCTGCTGCTGCTGCTGCTGAGGCTTTGCTTCTTCTTTCCTCTGCTTACCATCCTGGTGCACGCCTTGATCACTCCGACGACCTCATCTTCCTCACCGTACTCAGCAACCTGCACAAATCAAGCACGCTCGATCATGAGCATCACTACCATGCCGGAGGCACGCGAGGTCAGACTGAAAGCGTCAATGGCGCCCGGCGGCTGGCCGGGTGCATGAGCTGTGGCATAGTAAAATTACCAGCATGACGTTGTCCGGCGCATGGCGCACCCGGGCAAACGGGTCGCCGATCTGCTCGACGTAGAGCGACATGCCTTTCTTCTTGCTCTTCTTCTTGCTGCTGCACCTCGTCGTCGTCTTCGCTGCGCCGCCGCCATCATGGTCGGCCACAGGGTCAGAGCCTTGGTCGTCGCCCGATAGGCCGACCTGGCACAGACGCTCGAGCTCCTCCACAGTCCTGAGGTCTCTCTCCACGTCAAACTCCCTCACTCTTATCATCGTCTTCTTCATCGGCTCTGCTTCGTCCATCACCCCCATACCTCTCTACCACTTTCTTGCTAATAACTCAGTTATGGTGATCTCTTTCTCTCTGCTGTTTTTTTTTCAGTAGATTGAGCAAAGCAAACACAACTACAAGCAAAGCTTCTTGAAAGCTCTTGCTGAGTGCTTCTTCCTCCTCTTCTCACTTGGGAGGGAAGGAGCTGGGCATTTATACAAGTAGGCAGAGAGAGAGAGAGAGAGAGCGCTTAGGAGGCTGGGGTATGTGGGGCCAGGAGAAAATAATAGTAGTGATCAGTGGATGACATGCAAGGGGGGAAAAACAATGTTGCCGTTGTATAATAGATTTGTGAGCTTGATTTGATCAATACTTCAATAGTATAGGGAAAAAAAACAAGTGATGTGAGTATGATGGCAAACCCAACATAAACATGGCATAGAATATGTCTCTGTGCTTATCTAATAATGTAGGACCAGTTCCTAGCCATCTCTCACATCTCTCTGCAGTTCTATGTCCTCTACTCCTGTGTATAGCTGTCCTTAACCACTACTCCTTAATTACGAGTGTTAAGAAAATGGGGCCTAGCTAGTAATTAGGAACCGTGGCCAATTAGCTAGATATAGATGCAATATTGTTGTTACCGAAGTCACGCATATGCAGCTAGCTATGGATTATGCTGCCAAGCTAGCTACTCTGTGTTGAAACATAGTAGGAACACTACTATCTTTAAATAAGTGAGATTCTAACTCTGTTTTCTATGTATGCTTACTAGCTAAGCTCACTTAGCTTTATGAACATTGATGAAGTTAGATAGCTGGGATGTAGGCCAAAAACCTAGAAATTCCAGATAGGGCATCCAAATATATACTGCGGGCAAAGCATTTACATGGATTGGTACCCAATCAGGATATAATCTTATGGAATATAATCATATATGTCTACCTAGATATAACTGATATGTCTAGAATCAAGCCTAGCTTAGCTGATTAGAGGTGCAAGTATAAAGGTCTATTTGGTAAGGCTCCTCCTTAGCTCCGGTTCTGGCTCATTTGGAGGAGCCCTACCAAACATTTTATAGAAGAAATCATTTTTCAATGAAAACAGGCTAGAGAAGCCCCCTTAGAAGCCTAGAAGGAGCCCAGTCAAACAACCACTAAGTATAATATCATACTTCATCAATGCTTAAATGTTCTATTAGAGGTCCACACTATAACATATGCCACATCAACGAGAAATGCCCATGTGGCGGGCATGGATGCCTTTTCGAAGTTCGTAGACCTATTTCACACACTCGTATAAGTTTGAGGGTCACTAGTGTATTTAACTATCTACTTAGATAATAAACAAATAATTGCATCTCCACTTTGGTTTGATTATTGCAAATCCCCTTATTTGCATTGCATTGTGATTCTTCTGAGTTCTACTTGGTTTGTGCTTACTTGTATGTAGGGACCTCGATAGTAACTCTCTAGACGTCATCTAGGAGCCGCAGTCTTAATTGCTTATCTTAGTTAACCTAATTTCTAGTGTACTCAATTTATTTACGGAAACCGGAGGGTCTGATTTGGAAACCAGACCTTGATTTTTGTAAAATTACAGGAACACCATATCCAAATCCCCCTCCTTCTCTAAGAGACATCTCAATCATCCTTGCAGAGAGGATTTTGCCAGCTTTGTATTTGTGCTAATAAGGACGTCCTTGTGAAACTGAACATATTTGTTTCTGAAAAGAAAAAAAGACATAAAATTGAAGGTAAGAGAAACTAGGTATCCCGGCCCTACTAGCTGACCTAAGCTCATTTCCTTCTATTTCAGGTATGCAGCTGGTGAGAATGTTTGGCCTATTTCCTACTGGTTTCTTAGCTCCAACTTGGGTTTTTGAGTTGTATCAGTCTTCGTCAGGATCAATCTAACAAACTTCACTTGTAAACTTGCTGTCGTCGTGCATGTGGTTAACATATTGCATGATGATTCTGTGACCCCATTTTAAATTGCTTATGTCATGTTCAACCATAGCTTACACTCTTGAGCAATTGTACTATTTAGGATTAATAATTATTTACGATGGACTTACACACGACTTGCTGAGTGTTTTCTTGCCTCTGCACTATATATTACTATCTATATACATATGTGTGATGGTACAGGGTAAGTTCAATTGATGGTGAAAGTTTATTGACGGTCTAAGAGGCCTAGGTATGAATTAATTCAGGGATGTATATGTATCTTAACTTTGAAAACTAATAACCATATAAGCTATTGATTAACAGAATTAGTCCTGACGATTTTTACATATAAAACATTCCGCCTGAGAAAGTTTTGAATGTTTTGAACGATTCAGTGTAACGGTTCCTGGCCAATTGGAGTGATCAGTTCTGTATGTGACAGTGGTTGTTTACTGAACACTAACCATGCATGATTAGCACTAAACTATAGTAGTCAAGGCGCAGCTTTTGGATATCAAATTAAAATAGTTTGATCCTGTCTTTGTGAGAATATTTTAGACTGGGGTGAAGTGGACCAAGTTTGGCTTACTGTAATGTAATGCTAAGTTTGATACTGGTACCACCCTAAACCACTTTCAATGATTAATCAGCATGCAAATAACTGTAAGTGTTGAACATCATTTTGACCATACGAGCTTTCCTAGTTGGTTCCAACTAGTGTGGTAGCTAGTGAAACAATGGTAGATAATACTACATTTCCTGATGGATGATGTGCCTCCTAATCCTACTGAATATATAAGAATAATGAAGACCAGTAGATATATAAACTTATCGGTTGACGTAAATCGATACATGAGTAATGAATTTGCCCTATGATCATGCACTTTTAATCTATTTGGTTCTTGTGTAAACTAATAAATTATAACTAGATTTTTAATCCCTCCGTTCTAAATTATAAGTTATTTTAGTTTTTTTTTAGATACATATATAGCTTTTTGATTACGTATCTAGAGGCCCGTCTGGTTCCACAGACCAAACATGTCCCTGTCACATCAAATGTTTGACACTAATTTAGAAGTAGAGTATTAAATATAGATTAATTATAAAACTAATTCTATATCTTGAGATAATTTGTAAGACAAATCATTAAGCCTAATTAGTCCATGATTTGATAATTTGGTGCTACAATAAATATATACTAATTATTATGGATTAACTAGGCTTAATAGATTCATCTCCCTAATTTGTCTACTCCTCTGCAATTAGTTTTATAATTAGTTCATATTTAGTCCCTTAGTTATTAGCATCCAAATGTCTGATGTGACACTGGAATCCAAACACCCAGATATACACTATCAAACACTATGAATCTATAAAACCGAAATGAACTTACAATTTGGAATGGAGGGATGAACGGAGTATTAGGCGAACTAGAGAAAACTTGCCAAATTGATTAATTTTAGAGTGAACCGGCAGTACGCATATCCCTGCTGGTTCCAGCTGCAACGGGCAATGGCATACAGTATGATACAATTCTTGTTTTCAACTTGTCGCTTAACTTTGTAAACTCTTCTGTTTGTTTATCTTTTAATATATTCCAGTAGAGGCTCCCTGAGCCTCTCCTGTTTCTCAAAAACTTGTCGCTTAACAAGTATCAAACGAGTGGTCTAACTCGGTACACATATATAGTTGCTTGCATTATTGTGTTAATAAATTTGCCATGGTGATTGGGATGTGACAGAATATTCTTGCTAGATACAACTCAAGAGAATATTTATAAAATGTTACTGGATAGTATATATGTTTCTTAATCTTAGACAACTAAGAACATTCAAACTTATTGGATTATTGAATATAATAAACTAAGTAATGTATACTAAACTAATGTGCTTACGTCTGTACCAACCTCAGGTGGCGTCTATTTTGACTTTACAATAATTAAGTCTATGATAAGAGAGATTTTTTTGATAATAACATTCAAACGAGTGGAGTGTTTTACCTCTGTTATATCTTAAGAAAAACAAAGGCTAGGGCAAGAAAACATAAAACGGCATGTACATCAAAGACCAAATCAGTTATCTTAATCTAAATGTAAGGATAATCGGTCAGTCACTAATGAACTCAGGCCTTATTTAGTTGAGGAGGTGAGAAACGTTTTTGGGTACTATAACACTTTCGTTTTTATTTGGCAATTATTGTCCAACCATGGACTAATTATGTCGAAAAGATTCGTCTCGCAAATTACAGACAAATTATGTAATTAATTATTATTTTTTATCTATATTTAATATTTCATACATGTATCGCAAGATTCGATATGACAAAAACCTTAAAAAGTTTTTGGGTTTTAAAGTGAACTAAACGAGGCCTCATATATTGAGACCCCACTTACATTGGAACAAGAGAATTTTCTTGTACACCTTTTACTTTGCAATAATCCTACCTACAAAGTTCAAGTATCATTTCGAACAGCATGCCAGGTTGACACATTTTCCTCAACTTCGCTATGGTACGATTCGTAGCAACTAATACTGATTCTGTTTCATATGTTAAGAGTACAGGAATCAACAAAACTAAGTACCTACTCAAGATCTGTCACCAAAAAGTAGCGCACATTTCGACAGACTATCATGAGGAGATATACATTTGGTACACATATAGATTGAGCAACTGCCGAGATGCGTATCTAGCTAAGCAAATTGGTTAAACATATTTTTAAGAATTAAGCCTGGACCATTAGCTAGCTTTGGTTGCATGTGAGGTACCTCCTGGAAGGTACTACGTTCATCTCGTGTGTATGTTGGCCTGTGTACATCTCCACATCTCTCCATAAAATTAACAATAAATGGTGTTCTCGATGATCCAAGAAATCCAATTAACAACGTCCTTGTAGGGACCATGTGTGTTTATAATTTTGTTCGTCAATCATCAACGTATTCGGACTACTTTTGGGCCTGATCGGGTGTGCTGTTCGATTGAGATTCTCAAAGCGTGCGTCGCTATCAAATTTTTGTGCAAATCTCAAAATTGTTCCATTCCAAAGTTCGATCTAGCTTGTTGCCTTTTGTCATGATCTTGAACATATCTGAGTCGTTGAGTTGGAAACTTAAAGCGTGTGAAGCTTCATGATCATATACTCTTCTGTCCCAAAAAGAACAATGCACGGTCTGTGTTGTTATGCATGGCTGAAAAAGATAATATACACTGATACAAAAATAGTTTTTTTTTTTGCTGATGGTAGTTTTTTTCACTGACGGTTCTAAAGAACATGCGCTAGTACAAATAGAACTATGGGCTCATGGCTATGACCCACTAGTGAAGATATATATTTTTTACAAGCGGATTTCCTAATATTACCACTAGTACAAATGCTCTACTTACACTGATATAGGCTTAAGACAACTACCTGTGTAATATGTTGCTCGATTGACTTAAGGAAGCATTAGTGTTAATCTTGGGTTTATACTAGCGGTTGGCTTATATCTTTACACGATTTTCTTAATTTGTTGGTAGTACAAATAATTTAAAATTATTTTTTGTTTTCCAAGTATTCTAGATGGAGAAACGATATAAACCGAGTTGTAGTTTTGGGCAACACATGACATTAATAAGAAGATCATTAGTTGTGTGAGTGATCCTAATTGAATTTTTTATGAGCCTTTTTTAATTAAGTGGGCAACAGAACATGCATGAACGCAGCAATGATGAGTGGCATTGCATACAATTAATACCAAACCCACAGCCGCCACAATATTGGCTATCATGATCCACGCGTATACATGAAAACTATATATACAGCTCGTGTAATGATTCCGAACGATTTGGGTGCATAGATCTGCAAGTAACATTATTATCTTCTGAAAGACCAGTCCTAACAACTATTGGCGCGAAATGTGCCACGCATATCGAACACACAAGAAAATTATGTGTAATCTGCAGCAGCACGCATATGTGTAGGCGGACAAAGGGAGATAACCCCGCCTGGCGACCCCGGACTCATAAAAAGAGAAACATTTTTTAGGTAAAAATATTCCTATATAATAAGAGTATAGCTCTTAGAATTCATGCCTCTGTCACTCACTTTCATGATAATAAACGACTAGCTTCAGATGACTAGCAAATGATAACCATCAATCCATCATGCTTGTATGGCGATAAACGATATTAGTTTCCTAACAAATAATTATAAGATAACTATCGCGCTTTTAGTGAAGGAGCAACTAGTTTTCTTGTAGTAAAGAGTATCCATGCAAGTGTGGCCCCAAGAAGGGGCCCAAGCATAGCAGGTACAATGCTATATTTGAAAAAGAATGATAAACTAAAAGATAATAAGATGAAAAAAAAATATACTGGACTGTGTTGATTGCATTGTGTGCTTTCAATTGGATTGCACTGTTCAACTATTTACCAGAGTGGTATTGACTTATCTTTATAGAGCAAATCCATCCGTTAGACTAGACTACCCAAATTGCTCCCTTGTAAGAGCAACTCCAGCAGTAGAGCCCTTACTTTTCATTTGGGTGCTTCCCCTACTTTTGGGTGCCCAAAATTTTTGCTTTCACTCCAACAGTACCACCTAAATGAAGGCCCCCAAATCCAAACTGGCAGACAATGACATATGGGACCCACTCGTCATTGGGTCAAACATTTCGTTACCGCATGGCCACGGGGAGGCTCGACGCTCGCGATAACTATGGCTGGGGCTGCTCCCGCTCATCGAGGAGAGGCCACTCTCATCGGAAGGGATGGCGGCGAGGCCCAACGGTGGAGGTCGGAGGTGGAGGGAGGGAGCGCGGTAGTGAAAATTAGCGCTGGAGGGAGATGGGCAAAGCTGCGCTTGTTCGGTGTGATGAGGTAATTGCCACACCACGCAGGATGGGGGCTGGGCTGTTGGGCCAACAGAAATAGAGGCTGCAGGGAAGATTTGGGTGCCCACCCCAAATTGGGGGCTCTAGTAGGGGCCCTACTGGAGTGCTGTTTTTTGCCTAGGCACCCATATTTAGCTATAGGGGCTCAAGTAGGGGCCCTACTGGAGTTGCTCTAAGTTGGTTTAGAGGGAGTTGCTATTGGTACGTGGCTTCAATTGATAGTGATAGTACAAGTAGTAATAAATGGACTTTCACGAGAGATTTGTGGCTTCAACCACACTAATAAGCAACTTTGCATAAAAAATTATAACTTTTTCATATAAAGTTGGATCAAGATAAACTTTATACCAAAATAAGTTTAAAGATATCTAAAACTTTACAGTTAATAACTTTTAAATTTAAAATGATTTACATATCTAAATATTTAATATAAGATCTTGTATATGATTTGACATGTTTAACAATGTCAAATCTAAACAAAAGTCAACACTAAAATTTAGTGCTCGACGAGTATAACTCTACTATTAACAACTTTTTCAGTTAAGAGCAGTCTGTTTGGTTGAGCTATATCTTTTGGAAAAAGTTATTGTGAGTTGTGGGTCGTAGAAAAGTTGTTCTAGGTTCTTAGCTGTGAGAAAAAAGTTATTGGTTGAATGGTTGTGGCTTCTTCAAAAAGCTAACGTCAGCTGGCCCCACATGTCATATGACCCCACATTTCAACCACAATATGTAGAGGTTGTGACTTTATGTGTACGGATTAATGGTGCTATCGACCGTCCCTTGAAATAGGGGCATTTCTATGGGTGATTAGAAAATTTGGTTGATCCTAGAAATAGATGTTGGATAAAAAGAAATTAATATTCTTTAAATTAAGTATGGTGAACATGAACATTATTGTATTAAAGCAGTAGAGTTCTACGACATGAAAACTTTATAGTTGATATTTTTTATTTGAGATTGTTTAGGATCAAAATGTATATTTTAATTTCTCAAATTTAAAAAATTAAAATTCAAACAACCACGGATGAATATTTGAGATCTAAAATTGTATAGTTGATTTTTTTTAGATCTTTTAGGCATAGAAATATTCAATACAAGATTCATAAAAAATAATAAAAAGTATTATATTCTATACTTGGACTTTGGTCACAAGTGATAGTGTGGTATGGTGTGGCGGTGTATGGGCTTCCTTGATGTGCTATATAAATATTACTTAGCTAGTGTTATTCTCCTATGATAGATCGATTAAAACTTTTTCCTATTTTCCACACCTGTTTTTGAAATTTCTAGAAACCAATTTCCAGGATGGTTGCATAACCACTTCTACAAATCAATGATTTCTAGTAATGCATATCCACTTATTGCTACAGTTGAAAAGTACAGTAATAAAGCAAATTCTTTCGTTTATCACAAATATAAGCTAAGTTAGCATATCTCAACACAGTTGTGTATTCAATACAACATTTTGACTAAATTACCTTTAAAATACAGTAGCATATATTTAGATGGAAAGAGTTTTGTATATGCGTAAGTGGATTTACCATGATGAATAATCTATATAGTAGCATTGTCAATCTATCTTAAATTTTAGGGACCTATTATCAAAGCTAGAATTTGACTTAGGACAAATCTGATTGGACTTATTTTTTTTATTATTACAGAAATTATTGTACAAGCATATATGTGTCTACCACACGTTCATCTTACGTCTTGCCAAGTGTCTCTTTTGATCACCTATAAGCTACTAGTTTGACCTAAAAGCAAGTCAGCCTGTACCCGTGCAAAGATCCAAAGAAAATGGTGAACTAGATAGCTATAGTTAGCCTATGGCTAGTTGTGTGTGCTCATAATAGTTGCAGTGTGGCAGTTGAATTAAGTAATAAGCTAATATAGGATGACAGAGATCTGCATGACATAGCTTAGTAAATCGAGCATTTAGAGGGTATTTAAGACCGCTCTACAAACTCTACAGTAGAACAGCTTCGGAAAAGCTAGAGTTTGTCTCACAACTCCACCGAGGAGCAGCTTCATAAAAAACTAGAGATTGTGGAGCATCTCTTTAGGTGCTCTTATAACTTCATCTTTTTTTCTTGAACAGAATGTGTGGAGCTGAAAAACGTGAAGCAGAGCTGAAAAATATGGAGCAGAGCAATCCCAAACATCCCTTAATCTAGAGATTTCTGCATATTTCTTGCTAGTTGTAGCATGTGTAATGTGAAGTCCAGCCATGAGGATCCTGATCTAATCTCTTTTAGCTTACTTTTTATGGATTCCAAGGAACACTTTTGTGCAGATACATCCTATAGTTCACCTATTAATAGTTATTTTAAGCTTAGATTATTGCATATGTATATTGAATAATGAACTACTCGAGATGGCTATCTGTACCTACTCATCTGGATTCCTCCTAGTTAATTAGTTGCTGGTAGTGTATATATTTGCTTCAGTTAGGTCTCTCTTCAATTAATTCTTTTGTTATCTGAAAAAGGACGTGAGCTTTGATGTAAGGCCTCACGTTGCCCCGCGTCTTTCTGCCAAACTCCTATACGTGGAAGAAGAGAACAAATAGGCCTCAGAAAAGAGGCTGCAAAACAGCAAAAGGATCGTTTGGATATGGTATTTTACACGGCACACAAAAGTGTTCTACATGTAAGTGTAGCCTTAGGAGTTTAGCTAGCTCCTATATTAAAACTAGCTACACGTATTTGTGAACACTCAATTGCTCTTAACTTGCACCCTTGTATGTTGTTGATAAGTACGACTCCTGGTTAAATTTCCTTTTAGTGTTTTTATTTTACATTTAGTCCTGTAACTTTTTTGTTTTGTAAGTTACAGAGGGAACAAAGTTTTATAATTTTTGGTACTACAGCCGTCTCAAAATAGAGCTACTTAAAAAAAAACTCAACCTATGAGGGTATGACAGTCCTCGGGTATTCTTAGATGATATTTTCTCACAGATCGAGAAAACTTCGAACCCTGTCCCCCATCCTAACACAAACAAACGTCATGGTTAAAACTTAACCGCAGCGGTCACCCTAAAGCAACCGCCATCATTAATGACTATTAACTATGGCGGTTGCTTTAGGGCGGCCGCCGCGGTTAATCTATTAAGTGTGGTGGTTGTGCATATAAGAGTGTTCAATGGAAATTACCTATGTAGTTATTGAAGTGATCCACACTAATTAAAAGAAATGCATAGAGGCATAGCTAGCCGCGGTCTCAAGCTGAAATGTGGTCTCAACCTAGTGTCCAAAAACTAAACAAATCAAGCTTCCTAGGATAATTTTTTAATCCCAAAACATCAACATTTTCTAGGACGCAAGGAGTAGTTCGCTAACTCTTGGTTCTAGTGCTGCTCTCAAACTTGTCAAATTAAAACTCCCACAGTTTACTTCTCTAAATATATTTGTGCCCTTGCACACCCACTAGCTATGCAAGCTTGTGTTTTCCTTCAGATGCTAGCCTTGTTGTCAACAGATAGCAACAAGTTTGGAAGTTAGAAGATGACTTCATCAGGTATATACATATGGAAAACTTAAAACAAAATGACCAGTGGGACACCAATGTTAACTAGTGATGCTGACATGCACTATCCTGTCCTAAGGCAAGGCTTCCAAAAAACAGCACCAATGGGATAAGGCAATATGCAATGTCAAGATCATCACACCCTTGCAATTAGGTCTTGGGAAAATGTTAAAATCGAAATTCTGAGATGCATGGTTTAAGCTATAATTCATGATGTATCGTCATTATTGTGATTGTGCCATTCACAAGATGCACAATGCCAGCAGCTGCATCAGTGGTGAGTGGTGACTGGTGGCAGGTCGTTTGTCTGCTTGGTTGTTCTATGATCATGGTCGGAACTGGGAAGTTTTCCTCATTGCCATGCATTCCCACATTAAAAGTGCAGTGTACTGACAGATCTCATGTTCACATGATTTTGCCGTGAAACTGCAAACATGTTAAGTGGATATTACTGCACAGCAACAGCATAAAACAATCACCCTTTGCATACCTCTAATTTTCTTGTCTAAATTTAACCATGGACACCTGAGGTGGTTTTAGGACTCGGAACTCAAATCCAGGTGATGAGGATGGAGGTGCATTATACTAGTATAATTAAACCATTTCCTTTTTAGATTAATATCATTCAAGATCTATCACAAAATGTCCTATAACAGCAAGCTGTCGTTATTGTACAAATTAAACATGTAATGAGGATGTAGTTGTGTATCGTCTTTGTGGTGATTCACCTAGATAGCTAGTCAGCTGAACTTGGTATATTGGGTTCACTCAGTATGATCTTCCTGTTGCAAAATGATACTGATAAGCCAAAAATGTTGTTTGGTGCGTGAATCAAAAAGGTTCATCGCAATAATTGATCAATACTTGAGTTCAAGCTTTGTTGAGATTGATATCTGCATAACACTGCCAAGTGGATGTCCCCAAGTTTGACTAGCTTATTAGTGTGATACAGGCAGTTGGATGTTGTGGGTCTCAATATGCACAGAGAGAAAAGAGCATGCACTGCATCAACAGTTCAGTACTGTTCTAACAAAAAAGTTCAATATTCTCTAGCCGATTAGTTGAGAACTTTGTTTTTTGTAGAAGAAAATTTCACTAAACAACTACTAGGACTAAACCCATCAGAATCTGTGCGTAGGGACTCCAATTTTATAAGGCTGCTTCATGTCAGAATCCCTGTCAATTTGGTAGCTAATCCATGGTCCACTATTATTCCGCTAATAGTGTCCTAACTAAACTAAAACAACTGCGGCAAGGATAGCTGGTTTTCTCTGAACAACGACTTGTCACACGCAAACATTGCAATGGTACTGACACAACTCTTAGACTCACCATTTTTCTTAGATCCATTGTTTTTCTCCAATACATGTATTTCCATGTCGATGTCAATACAAGAACTTTTTGTGAATGTGTTGGGAGTGGATCAGTATATCCTCTAATAATGACCTCCAACACACCATACTCTACCATCAGCTACAGGTCATCAAAATATCCATTTGGTCATGCATGATCAAACTCCATCCAGTCCTCTTCTTATATTATTAATAAAAGTGCACACACACACAAACACCTGAAGTGACATGCAAATGTTAACAGAATGCTTATTATATGCAGCGGGCATTAGTGATGGATTAGCTGACTCATCAGATCCAAATCATGGCCATTAATCAATGGAGCAACCGATCAAACACTCCTGGAATCTACTTGAAGCAATAGCTTAATCAAACGAAGCTCATAACAAACTCCTTTCTTTAAACTAAAGATGCATATAGGCGTATATGTGTAGTTGACATGGCTGCTCAGGGAAAGCTTGGGGCCAATCAGGATAAACGAGACATCAACTTCAAATGGCACTGTCGAGCTGAACAAGGCACGAAATTTCGGCATTACATCCCGCAATAGGTGTACTTGAGTACTAGTACTTATTAAAGTCATGCCTTGTCATTGTCACGGAGCCTAATGTGAAGGATTAATACACCATTTGCCTTTTTTGATATCCTGTTTTATGTTGCATGATTAGATTAACTATAAGGATGGTAGCAATTGAAAGAAGTTAGCTCTATGGACTCATACATAGATACAATCCCTAAATGAGAGCAATGTGTTGTTAAAAAGGAAGTTGTGTATCATCTTTTATATATGTTCTCATATATATAGACAAGTGACAAATGCCATTAGACTCCAAATTTCTTTTCCATTTATTTACTCTAGTGGGAAATCCTTCATTATATTAATCACCTTCTAGATGAAGATCTTTAACCTTATGGGAGGACATGTAGCTTCCAAATACTCTTCCACACATTGTTGGACTGCTACTGGATGACTACACATCAAGCCTGGATTACACGGAGAAAAAATTGTTTACATGAATATATGAGAATATATAGCCTTTGACAGAATTGAGACATCTTTTGAATTCTTTTTCTACCCAACTATATGCCTAGCATAGCTCATAGACTTGCATAAAGCATAATTAGCTCATTAATCAAATGCAGGTATATGGGAAAGCATGCGATCTGACAAGATATTTAGATTCATATATAAGTCTCAATCTGTCCAGCTTTAACTGATAAGATTTATTTTAATGCATATATAACTTGTTAGGCTTAACCCTCAAGTAAAGGTTTACTCCTTCGCTCTTCAAAAAACACAGAAAAAAACAAAAGATGTCTAAAGCTGTGACACGTGTCCATCCTTGTTTATGTCACCGATTTGTCCTTGTCCTCTTAATACTTGAAACGTGTCCAGTTCAAGACATACGACTTTGTGCATGCCCCAACATTCTCCTTTCACATCACTAGCATAAACCCCTAATTGAGCATACAAGAATATATATAAATGTACGGTTATATCAAAAGGAGCCAAAAGGGAATCATCCATACTATTGGATAACAGGGGTATCTCCCTGCTTGGGTATCTTGAGGGTCTTAAAGGCTATGAAAGGGAGCATGATTTAGAATAATTTTGGGTCTTGTTCTGAAGTGATAGGGGTTTAGCAAATGAGATGTTAGAAGCTAACAAATTCATTTTATAACAAAGTAGATTTGATGAAAAGTTGGATTCTGAGATTTCATCACTTTTTTGTTACCGGTGTCGGTAGCTTATATTAAAGGATTCCTACATAAGAGTAAAGTTTTGGTTCTACTCCATCGATCTTGAAATATAAGGGATTTCAGATGTTCTAAGTCAAAACATTCTAAGTTTTACCAAGTTTGTAGAAAAGAGTAATAATATTTACGATCTCAAATGAACTTTCTTATATTAATTATTAAATGATTTTTTTTTGTATTTTAACTCTATCATTTGATATGTGTTAATACTTTTCTCCATAAATTTGATCAAAATTATGATGATTTGACTTATAACAACAAAAAATCAATTGTATTTTAGAGTTTTAGGACAGATGGAGTACTTACTACTAACCACCAGCACTGAGGTTCGGATGTGTATATAATCGCTACATAGTCAACAAAATTACCATGAATTTGATGAAAAGGTGGATGCTTAACTTTGTTTTCTATTGACATCTTGCATTGAGTTATAGTTATTTGCTTAATCTAGCCGACGAGCTGTTGTACACAGTACACTTGGTGGGCTCTAATATCTAAAATCTTGACACTGAATTGGAAAGCATTCAAATTTGCTGAAGTGTGCTTGTGTCCTGTTCAAGCATAGATCAAGACCAGCATTTTAACCTAAAAAATAAAATGTACTTGAGTATGTGGAAAGGAGAGTGAACAAAAGTCTCATGGGTATTATTATTATTAATTGGAGGCATTGTTTTGTTTAACTCTTAGGGTTTATCATGAATTCTTTTAAGAAGGGAGAGGTCCATTTTTTTACCACCGAACTATGTCGAGTTTGATTTTGTCCATGATATAACTCCAAAACCAAAAATATTTAGCTATCAAATTCGTGCATGTATGGTCATCCAGCTATTTGAAGGTCGCTTTCACTTGTGTGGACAACACGTGGTAGTAAGGACTACATGTCATATTTATGTTTCTCTTCTCTATCCTCTTTCCCTTTCTCCCCTATTGCATCATACCCCACCTACTCGTCGCACTCTCCAACAGAAGCATCGTTGTCGCCTCAACTTACAATGCCACTTATGTGTTCCTTGTCTATCTTGTCGTCATCACATCCTATCATACCTGACCACATGCATCCTCACCATGAACCACGCTACTGCTCTCTTCTGTCCACAACTTCTATTGTGTTGCACTAGGAACCAAGTTCCCTCACTATCTTGGGTGCCACTAAGCCCGCCCACGCACAGGCCACACCGCACTACCACCGCGGAGGCATCACGGCAGAGGCTAGGGGAGGGCAGGGACGAGAGGTGGGTGGCGTGGCTAGGCAGCGGGAGCCGCTAGCCATAGGGCTATGAAAGCTGGAGCGAGGGTGGGACGAGGACGACGACGTCAGTGAGGAGGAAGACGACTAGAGGGGTGTCACGTGGAGGAGGAAAATGGGTTGCACGTTTTTCAAATGCGTAAGCCGTCACACGTTATCTTCCTCCCCGGGCCCTTAGTAAAGGCCACTACAATAGACTCGAGCTTATATAGGTACAACATGCAAAATTAAGTCTTGTAGTGGTTTATGTTTTAAAGAGTATGATCAGGATCTGCATATACTTTCATCAGGAGCTAGTCCTATTGTTATTTAAAGATATTTCACTACTACATCTAGGACCTTCAGAGGCGACTGACGAGCCATCTCTAATTTCCCGCCTCATTTGTAGAGGCGTTATTCAACCACCTCTAAAAACTAAAAACCCAATTTTTAGGGGTGTTGGCTAGCCATCTCTAATTTTTTGTATCATTTGTAGAGACGTTATTCAACCGTCTCTAAAAACTACAAATTCGATTTTTAAGGGTGGCTCTAAATTCATAAGCAAGCTTGTGGTGCACGCAACTATCTCTTCGAGTCTGCCACCTTGTCCTCTTATATTGTCTAATTCTTTGTCATGTTTTTCCTTTATTCCACAGAATGCTAATTGGAACAAGGATTGAGTCTCTCAGCTGCTGATTGTTGAGAGAATTTTGAGCGCTTGTGCAGAAGACCTAAGTTTGAATAAAAAAAATATTCTAGCATAGTACCAAGTCAAACCATCTTGAGTTTAACCAACTCTCTTTTATATATAAAAGTATCAATGTTCGTTTCATTAGATTCCTTGTGAAATATATTTTCATAGTATATCTATTTGGTGTCATAAATATTGACACTCCTTTCTATAAATTTATTCAAACATTATAAATACATAAAATTGATACCAGGTCTTGCTAGAGGTGTCAAATTATTTGGTTTTAACACAATAAGGGTCTGTTTGGTTCGACTGTTAGTAGTAGAAAAAACTATTGTGGACTATGAGTTGTGAAAAATTGCTACGATAAGATAAGTGTTGTGGAAAACATAGTTTTAAGGCGGTAAGGCGAGGTGCGGCGCTCGACCCCCTTCCAGACGCCTAGGCGTTTAAGGCGCAAGGCGAGGCGACGCCATACTAACATCTTAAGATATAGTACCACTAGAAATCAGAAGCAAATCATACCATATATAATATCATACTAAATAGTTCTGCAACAGTAATAGGGCACAACATAAAGTAGCAAACTAGTAAATCTGACTGAAATCTCTCATCTCTCAATAAGAGCAAATTAGACTCTAGTGACATGACATAACATAACTTAATTACTAATGCTGCTAATCCATAGCAACCATAGATAGGAAGCAACCAGCAGAGCATAGTAGAAGGAGCAGAGCAGAGGAAGAAGATGCAGAACAGAGTCCACGCAGCAGAGCAGAGGAAGGAGGGAGAAAAGGAGGCAGACCAGGTGGGGATTGGGGATGGCCCCTTCTCTTCCCCTCTCTCCTCTGTTTCCCTCTCGCTCTCCGGACGGTGGACAGAGCAGTCGCGAAGGGGCAGGAGTCGTGGACAAGACAGTCGTGCGGACAAGCTGAGTCGTGCGGATGGGGCGGAGTTGCGCGGGGCAGCCGTCTGCGTCAGCGCCAGCGCCGGATTTCAGGTGCTCCGCCGCCCTCTTCCCTCTTCCTCTCTCGTTCCTTTCCCTCTCTCTCTCTCTCAACAGATGCGATGGGATTGGGAAGACACGATGGGGATTGGGGAGCCTCTGGCGGGAGATGTATGCGAGCCACAGCTTCTTTTCCCGCGCGAGCAGCGCTGCTCGTCCCCCCACGCACAGCTCAATCCTTTTCCCTTCCCGCGCGCGCGCTCCTCCCTCCTTTCCCCGCGCACGGATCGCGCTGCTCTTTCCCTCTCACCTTTTCCGTCCAGCGGTGTCCGCCTCAGCAAATCCGACGCCTTGGCGACGACTTTTGGCCCAAGGCGACGCCATATGCGAGGAGGCCGCGGCGAGGACGACGCCATGATTCAAAAATCGCTCGGACGTCTAGTCGTCGCCTAGACGGCGCCTTAATAACTATGATGGAAAAGTTATAAGTTGTTTGGGTGAAACAAGTATAAAACTACCCCTCACTTTATCTCCCTGCAAAAAGTTGTGAAACAATTCTCTATTCCACCCATTTGAAAAGCAAAAAGACAAAAGCCAAAAGTAAGATCCAAAGTGATCCTAAAATTATACCACATAAAAGCATATGCTTTGTACAACCCAAAAGCATATGCTTCTAAAAAATAGCTTTAGGTTGACCTGTTTGATTGGCTTTTTGCTTTTTAGTAGCAGAAGCACTTTTTAAAAAACTTAACCAAACACAACCTTAGCTATCCCCACCCGGCGTTTGCTTCATGAGAGGGTCTTCACAGAAAAATGATTCTCTCTCTCGCACATGTTCTCTCCATCCACATAGAATGAACTAGGATTCAAAGTTATCCAAACAAATCCTATATTTAGATTTGGCTTGTCCGCTACAACTGCAGCTGCATAACCGCTGCAAAAACACTATATCATGAACAAACAATGTGCAAAATTAAGTCTTGTAGAGCAGATGTGCACATGGTGGTTCAGGTTTTAAATCTGGAGTACGATCAAGACCTGCATATATTTTAATTAGAAAAACAGACTAGGAAAAGTCTCCAGCTAGTCCTATTGTTATCTAGAGATATTTTGTGATTAAATTCCGAATAGATCTTGTGGTTTTCCCCAGAATAAATAAATAATTAAAAACTCGAGAAGACTCAGAGAAGAACGTTGTGGCTTCGAAATTTAATAAAGAATTTAGAGGCTGGTAGGTGTGAACTTCCATGATAAACACGATGATGCATGACCGACTCGGCTAATAAGGTTAAATTCAAAGTACCTTTGCTGTGCCCAGGCATGCTTATAACTAGAAAAAGGAAGGTATCACCTGCAGCGAAAATTATACAAAGGCCATAGGAAGTCTTTGCAGTGAGTTCATAAGCAAACATGCCAGCCATGATCTGCTTCATGCCACATTCAACGGCTAGGGTCTAGTAATGATGTCATGTGACAAACGAAACTTTAGCATTTTACTCTTCAAATCACGCTCACCAATGTCATGATTCCTCCTTTGGTCACACGACCAATTCTGAAGGCTTTCGGTGGTATGTATGTAGAATGGGCTTTGGCTGTCTCATCTTCACAGGCTGCAACTGCTCCAGCCCAACAACTTGTTGGAGACATGCTCAACATAGCCTAGCAGACCACAAGTGATGTACCCATGTTGCGTGGGACGTCCAGGTGCAAGCCTAATTACCATGATTCATTTACCAGGGAGCAAATATCTGCTTGTGCAAAACAGCAAATTACAGCTAAAGCTGAAAGCAACAGGTGCTCACGAGTACACTTCTTACGCAGCTATGAGAGGTCGCAGAGGGGTTAAACTTACGACTCACACGGCTAGTATACAAAATTGAGGAAAAAAATTATTGGAAAGGTTTCCCGAATTGCGGCATCACTTGAGACCATCGCCGAGGCCTGCAGGCATTCCTAAGCTCTGTGCCAAGTCAGCCATCCTCTCTTTCATGGCCTGCAGGCATTAGTCGGAGATCATTTTAGTGTAAATATAGATTTTGCATTCTCTACACAGCAATCAGCTTGAAACCCCTCCTTATCGTATGCAATAAAGCATCGTTGAGATTCAAGATTCACACCTGGACGCTCCGTTGATGTGCATCCTTGTAAGCATCGTTGACCAACTCGGAAAGTTTCTGAAAGGAAACATAACAAGTGTTGGGATAAGCAAGATTGACAACAAAATAAAATGTTGGCCTAAAAGGCTTTCCAATATCTCATATGCCATGCCAGGCAATCATCCATCCATCTAGAATGTACAAAAAAAATCTAACTAATCCACAAGTTGTCACAGAGTTTGACACAAGATGCATCTTTTTCTAATACAGGGGTGTAAGACCAGTCTCAATGCATAGTTTCATGGCATAACCGAGCCACGAGTTTCATGGGGATGAAACTCCTCTCTCATCTGATGAAACTCCTTATTTAATGACCCTGCCAAGTCAGCAATTTTGCTTATGTGACACCCTATTTAATGTGCATGACACTCTCATGAAATATGCATTGAGACTGGCCTAAGTGATGGGGGTTCCATATTTCCCCTTTGAAGCAATGAATTGAATACATTCCTTGATATAAAGCATCAATGTCTTCTTCCGCAAACAAGTTGTGTGTCATGAATATGAAATGTTATCCTGCATTCCAATGATATTTCTGACGTGCACGTTCACAAATGCACGTTGTTCATAGGTCAGACCGTTTTAGCAGACGTGTCAGTAGCCACTGAGCCACAAGCAATTTTCTCTGGTGTGAATGTGCACAAACATAAGGTGTTTAACCAATTAATATCCAGATTTTGAGAAACGGGTTGTTATAACCTGTAACTACATTACTACTGTAACTACATCACTAAAATCAATATCTATTTACCTCAACATGCAAGTAATCACTACATCAGTCATGACAACATTATCTCACGCAAAAACTTCAGATAAAATAATCAAAGAAGCAAAGGCATGATACATACTTCAGCACCCAACTCCATTGCAGCTTCCGTGATTTCAACTCTAATAGGTTGCTGGTTTCCAGAAAGTGTAACCTATCGAGAGGATCAAATACAATTATGAACCTGGGTAAGGATTGGATGTAGAGAAACACAAAAGAGCTAAAGCGCTTAAGTTAATACTTTGTAGTACCGATAAATACATAGGGCACATAAAACCCCAATAACACATAGTTTTTACCAACTTACAAGATGCCACATTCTAGATGCCCACATATATTGTTTCACTTTTATTTATAACAACACCTGCACGATACATCAACTATTTGCCTTGAAACGAACAGCTTTGCCAGTGTCCGTATGTCAAAACAATGCATAAGACATAAGAGTGACCTAAACCCAAATATTTACTATACAGTTTTATCTAGACCCAGAGCTAATAAAAGTAAAGTGACTTTGTGTAGTTAATATAACAATTGAAAACCTTATAGGAAAGACAAGAACCATAATCTCATATATACAACATGACTAGATTATGAATAGAAAAATATTGATGGGCTATTAATGATGCTAAGATTTTAACAGGCCCAATCATTAGTTTTTCTCAATAATGTAAGAACTCAATTAATTGGCAGGGATAAACAAAGTTTAAATACAGAGAATAGAATAAAAGGCTTTCCCAAAGATACCTTGATTAGTTCACCTTCACAATAGCCATCAATCTCAGTCCTAGAAAATGGGAGAAAAAATAAAGTTGCGGAGACAGGCTATTTTGCACCAACATGAGAAAGTTAATGATATAAATGCATACGCTGCAAGCTCCTTCTGCACCCGGACAGCCTCAACTTGGACAACCATTTGGGCCTTCTTAACAGTTTCATATAGATTTTGCATATTTCCAAAAATTCCTGCCTAAAGTTATTAAGAAGAGGGCTTCAAGATCGTTATAAACAAAATGCCAACTACGAAATGAGTAATAAACTAAATGACCGGAATCAGTTTGGCAATCTTCAAAAGTAACTGTCTTACAAAGAGAATTATGTATGAGCAGAGTTATTTTTCGCATGAACAATCACTACTCAACTATCCAAACAAAGAAAAAGCTTGAGATTTTGGGTTGCATGCCTCGCGGCATAAAGATTAGGTGTTATCTGCTCATAAAAGCTCATTTCCCTAAAATTCTTTGCATGCTGTTCTTTATTTGTGTCATAAATATAGGGACAAGTCCATTTTTTCGCCATCAAACTATCACTCAAGTTTGATTTCCACCGTGAAATTCAAAAACCAGAAATCTTCGACCAACCAACTATTGAAACCGTTTACATTTGGACATCTAAATCATTTTGGTGGTGGTTTTCGCTGACGTGGACTACACGCAATGGGACCCACTTGTCAGCCCTCCCTCCCTCACAGGCATGGATGTGGACCTGGGCTAGGACATGTGCTGCACATTCGGGGAGGCGGTGGCAGTACCCTAGTGGAGGAGGGAGAGAGACGTGATGAGGAGGCTCCCATGGCGCGCATGGGGGGAGAGACGGTGAAATAGATGGCATGGGGAGGGGAGAGAGAGAGAGAGAGAGAGAGAAGAGAGGTTTGATGAGTGCGCCTATTGCCACATGTCATCGACGTCAGCAAAAACACCAATGAAACCAGCTCAATGACCAAACATGAACGATTTTCATTGTTCAACGGCCAAAGATTTCTTGTTCAGAGTTGAATGGACAAAATCATACTAAGCTGTAGTTGAGTGGCAAAAAATGGACTTCTTCAGTTCTCACATAAATATATGCCTAATGAATTATCCACAAAAAAATGAAATTAGAAAGTTTTTCTTAGTTCGAGCTATTATTAGGAACGGAACCTTCACAATAATACTGAAAATAAGATGATTAGTCAATTACTTACTTTCGATGGCTCATCACCGTTCTCATCTTTATCCTTCTTCCCTCCAAATAAACTGTACACTCGAAAAGGTCTATAACTAGCTCTCTTCCTTGTGGAACAAGGCAAACAGAAAGCACCTTCTATGTTTATTCTATTACCTGAACAACAGACACAACAGTGGGCATAAGACAGTTTAGATGTTACCCAATCCAATATCAAATTATCAAGTATGCACTGGTGACTCATCAGTACAAAAGAATGGCAGACTGGAATATTGCACAAGAGCCCATTTTATAAAGGTTTTGGTTCAACAAAGGAACGAGAGTCCATAGTAAATCCAAAAATCTAGAGTAATTTTCTCATGCTCGTGATTATTCATAGGAAGGTAACAGCTTTGTAATTGTTGCAAAATGGACAGTTCTACTCGTTTCGAGACCCCGACTCGAGCTCAACGGCTCCAGGCCAGGCAGCCGGCTACCATCACCGAACGCTGCTCCCAAGTCCCAACAAAGCCGCGACCTGGCGTTCCCGCACGCAGCCCCCGCCGACGCCCTAGACAACGACACCACCTCCAATGGAACTCTTCCCCAAATCAGACACCCAGCGCATGGATAATGCGCTGCGCTGCCGTTGGGGAGGAACTGATTCCAGATTTCCTACTTACTCCCGCTGGCTCTAAATCGTAACTCGAGTAAGAACCGACCGAAACGGGGCGTAAAAGCTGGAGAGCGTTGGGACTTACGGGTAGGGTTGGACGCGAGCGGCGTCGAGAAGGCGGAGCGGAAGGCCGCCGGAGCGAGAGCTGCCGAGGGAGCCATCAGGGGGCGACGGGGAAAGGGAGGTGAGTGAGACCACCGCCCGCCGGAGACGAGAGTGAGGGTAGAGAGGAAAGGGAAATGGAAATGGACTTGATTTTGGATAGGAGGGCAGAGGGCAGATGGCTGATTTGATAGATACTAGTACCACTAATACCAGACAGCGCTGGCCGGCCGTTCGGGCGGGTTGCGGGTGGGCGCGTGGCGGTGGCGACGCTGCCGGAGGAGCAGCGGCGGGCGGGTGCGTGCGGATGGGGAAGGAGGCGCAGCGCACGCGATGGGGGGATTTTCTTTGGCGGACAGGGAGGAAGGGATAAGGAGTGACGGGAGCGACTGACGCGGGGCGAGGACGATGGTCGTGGCGGCCATCGGGCGGCAGGAGCCATGATCGGACGGACGAGAGCTCAGGCCCTGTTTCCCACTCCACTAAAACCCCCACATCGTCTACCCTCACCATCACCAGCAGGAGATGCTTTGGGATCCGTGCAAAAATGAACAGCATTAATCAAAATCAAATGTTCTATACACCGCAGGCTATAACATTTAGCGTTCCAAATAGCAGGCTAGCGTTCTAAATAGCACGCTTTAGGTAGTTTCCAAAAATTTTCAAGATTTCCTGTCACATCGAATCTTGCGGCACATGCATGGTGCATTAAATATTCATAAAAACAAAAACTAATTGCATAATTTATCTGTAAATCGCGAGACGAATCTTTTAAGCCTAGTTACTCCAATATTAAACAATATTTGTCAAATAAAAACAAAGATGCTACCGTGTCAAAATCCAAATTTTTTTACGAACTAAACAAGGCCTTAGCATTTAGTGAAGTTAACCACGGTAGTTCCTGCTATAGTTCACTGTTTAGTACAACTGTACTATAGCGACAACTGGTGTGAGCCACTATAGATTTACTATAGCCCGCTAATGTGGACAGCCATTAAAGTTCTAAGTAAGATAATTTGGGTTTTCAAAAAACTAGGTTTTCGAAATTTGTCCAGAGAAAATAGTAGCGTCCCCAAGCTATCTGAGACCAGTAAAACCATTGTAATGGACATAGCTATAACAGGAATTCTAAGTACTATAAACAGCAGTTCTTTAGCAGCATTTAAGGAAAAAGAAAGATGAGTAGTTCCCAATTACCTCAAAAATTGACATTAGGAAACCACATAATTAGTCAATCACAACCAAATAGCATATAGTCTTCCCATTTTTTTCATATAAAATGGGTACATCAGGTACTGGGGGCTAATAGCCGAATCACCCAAACTAAAATCAGATTGATCGTATACTTACAATCCGAAAATAGCGAGCCGGTAATTCAGGTTCGAGTATTCGGAGTCAGGTCCAGGTATCGGATTTTATGCCAACCCCTAGTTGCACCAAACAACCACCAAAAAGCACTAAGGTCACGGTTCATTCTCGCAACAAAAACTGGATTTTGACACACCATATTGAAGGAAAGCACAGCCTGGTGAGCCATGGAACCAAGCTTGTTTACAGCACACGAGGAATGCTACACCACAGAAAGAATACACCGACTTTGCTGCAGTTTCAAGGGCTGTAGATGACCGAAAGCTGCAGCTGAAATGCTCGACGGGCGATAAACGGAGGATGACGGGGCACACGGTTGTGATTCTGAAGATCCACCACTGCACTAGGCAATGCCATTATCGGAGGTTCTTATGCAGGATGTGCATAGCATGCCACATATAGTTGAGATATGTACAGTGCACATTTCTTAGTTTTTTTCCTGCCCTTATGAAAGCAAATGGTTGCACCTTTGTGAGTGTCAACCACGTTTCACTCCTCAGCGACACTGGTCCAAAGAATTTTTGTTAATGTGCAACAAAGATACGAGAAAGATTCCAGCTAGGAAGCAAGTAAGGCATGCACTCACCGACTCTTGACTTCATCCGCATTGTTGGCAGATTGACCCGCTACTTCGGCCTTTTTATTCCGATTGACTGGTTTTTTTATCTGCACCAGGATCATGGTCATGTTATCGCACCCATCTCCACCGATCGTTGATGGAGCCAGGCATCTGTCCAGCACTCTTTCACACACGGCAGATAGGCTGCTCTCCTGCAATGTTTGCCCCATTCATGGTTTGTCACTGCCTGACACTTCAGTCTTACTAAAAAGTTCAGTTTCAGTTACCAATTTTAAAAGAACATGGTTGCTTACCATGTTTATACGCTCATGGATGAAATCCACCAGCTGTTGGCTTGACATGCAGTCCCTGTTCATCAAACAAAGTAGTGGTTTTGTAAGAGGCGAATGTTTGTTAAAGCCAAGCACTTGATATCAGTAAGGATAACACGAGGTGTACGATTTTGTGCACTAGGAACGTATGTAATACAATTTAGCTGTACATAGCGTGAAGGTACAGAAATTGTAGGTGAATAGCCTCACCAAATGCCATCACATGCTACAACAACAAAGTCGTCATCATCGCAGAGCTCCACCTAACAAAGGACAAGATTGCATGAACTTCCAAAGAAAACCAAGTAGCTTAACAGTTCTATAGCAGATAATCAGATAATGTCTAGATTTAGAGAGCTTACAACGTTAATGTCAGGATTGGCTGTCACAATTTGCTTCTCGGGAGGCAGGAATTTGTTCTGTTTCAATTCCACATCTCCTATGAACGAGGTACTTGCACAATTAAGGGATGAAGCAAGGTACACTATATTTGAAAGAAGCGAGAAAATAACTAACCAATTGCTCTAGACAAGTTTAGACTTCCATTTACTCGTCCCATATGGATGAACCCCCCTGCTTTCATTATTCTTTCTCTCTCAACTGCAAGCTCTGGTTTGTGGTCCCTTGATAGATTGTATGCCTATCATGTATTAACACAGAACAAATATATACTCAGGCTGTCAAGGATATCTTATTTACTAAGTACAGCAAGAGCACGAGTAACATACCTTTCCACCCCTTGAAATAACACATCGGGAATCACCAGCATTTGCCACAACAAGTTGGGAGTTTCTTATTAGTGCTACACATGCTGTACTCCCACATGTTGGCCCAGCAAAGTCAGAGTGAGGTCCCTGATAAATGATTATACATGTGATATATTCCATGAATTCAATGTAATTCAAACAGTAATGAAGACATGGACTCCAGAATATCATATTTCATAATTAGCTCATAGTACATCATTAATGACATCACAGCTTCCATGTTTGGGTGACAGTTTTCTCTTCGTATGGATTTCTTTTTCCATAAAATTTCAGCTGCTATTTGCAATTCACAACTGATACAGCTTGCAAGTATTGAAAAGATATGACCAGGGTGCCAGATGCATATTATTCTCTCCAATGAACCTTGCTGATTCAACGCCCCAACAAAATGAGCGGAGTTTTGCTGAATGGTGGCGCAAGACGATTAGCAGAGTTAGCAAGGAGCACAGGAAAGGAGTGAACTCTCTAATTATTCTTGGGGCCTGGATTATTTGGAAACATAGAAATGCATGTGTTTTTGAGGGGGTTTCTCCTTCGCTTAGCAAGATTTGGAGTGAGCTGAAGAACGAACAGTCTCTGGTGCATGGCTGGGGCGAAGAAGCTTCAAGAGCTTGGTTTGGCGCTAGCTGACTAGGGTTGTTTAGTTGTGGTCGAGTTTTGGTTGTTTTCTATGTGTTCAAAAAATGCGGGTG
>Ga0182004_10000162_pt1 | contig 31699 bp, 30 predicted proteins | sample Sormic07211540_1_FD_120479 | JGI IMG/M metagenome (GOLD analysis project Ga0182004, IMG submission 120479) | Endophyte microbial communities from Sorghum bicolor roots, Mead, Nebraska, USA - 072115-40_1 MetaG | ecosystem: Host-associated > Plants > Roots > Unclassified | place: USA: Nebraska...
GCGGCAGCGGCAGCGGAGATGAGCGTGTGGAACTACGTCGTCACGGCGCACAAGCCCACCAGCGTCAGCCACTCCTGCGTCGGCAACTTTACCAGCCCCAACCAGCTCAATCTCATTATCGCGTAAGCGCGCTAGCGAATCCCCCACTCCCCTCTTCCCCGTCTTCTCCCTCTCGGCGTACGATCTAACTCGGCGGCGCTGCTCCCAATTCCCAAATGCTCAAGCCCTTGAGATTGGGCGTTTTGCGGAGTCTCCTAGGGTTTTGGGACGGAGGTGGGGCGCTGCCTAGGGTTTGCCCTCAGCTGGACCACTCAGGAATGCGTCATTTCCCCTATCTCGTCTGGGTTGTTGCGGATTTGTTTCTGCTCGGGATGATACAGGGAAAGGAAACGTGTCTAATTCTCCATATTCTTATTTTTTGATTGAACCCGGATGGCCAATTGTTTTTTTTTGGTACCACTAGTTATGCAGAATCTGAGACTAGCACAGTAAAACCCTACCTTGCAATTTGGCATTCCCTACTAGGGTGTTCAACAGTTGAGCTAATACAAAGTGGCACATAGGCTGGCGTGAGTCTCTCTGTATGTGCAATTCGTAGCTCATCAAGCGATAGACAGGAACATCAGATGTAGCAACCATATTCTATATACATGTTGAGGCGTTTGTGGTGAATTTGCTGCCTAGAAATACTTGTAACGATAGAGCTTGGATTTCTTTTTTTTTGTCCGTTGCCAGTTCAATTGTCTGTACAATCCTTTACTAAGGCACACATGCATCGACCTTTCAGGAAATGTACCCGGATCGAGATCCATTTGCTGACCCCTCAGGGCCTTCAGGTTAGTCATTTATAGAACTGTCAGCGTAGTACCACTATGATCTTCTGCATAATACCATAACAACTTTGTTTGCCTACCAGCCGATGCTTGACGTACCTATATATGGAAGAATTGCAACGATTGAGCTCTTCCGGCCTCATGTAAGCTAGTTTTCAGTTCATCCGTCTGAGATACTTTATTTGTCTTTCAGTCTTTGTGAAGTATTTTTATAAATTGATTTTCTGTTTGTTTCTTCTCCTCAGAATGAGACTCAGGATTTTCTTTTCATTGCTACGGAGAGGTACAAATTCTGTGTTCTGCAATGGGATGCAGAAAAATCAGAGCTAATCACCAGGTTTGGACACTTGCTCTTCTGGCCTCTTTACTTTATTAAGTATGTTGCCCGTAGGAAAACATATTGTCATTCAGTGATATATGTTGATTGAAATGCTGGCGTTCCCTATTTTGTATGGAAAATAATGGTTTATTTGTAATATGTAGAGCCATGGGTGATGTTTCTGATCGCATTGGCCGCCCTACTGACAATGGACAGGTGCAGATCTTTTTCAGTTCCAACCCCCCTACATTTGACTCCTTAGAATATTATATGAAATTTTTCCTTCAATTTTAAAATTTTATTATCCATCATTTTACAGGGTTGTGCGTGAATAGAGAGAGCAATACTTTACCTGTAACAATAATACTAATGGGTGGCCTTTTATTTATTGTGTAGATTGGAATCATCGACCCTGACTGCAGACTCATTGGCCTCCATCTCTATGATGGCTTATTTAAGGTAAACATATTGTCTGCTTCATTTGGTTGATGAATTCAGACTTGTTCTTATTATAAAGATGCACTCTACATATCCTATACACAGCTCTTATTTCCTTTGCTATCCTTGCTTGGCAGGTTATACCATTTGACAACAAAGGGCAGCTGAAGGAAGCTTTCAATATCAGGTATGAGTGTTGAATTTTCTAGCTGTTATTTATTTGCTGAACAATATTCATGCGATCTGGAAATGTATGTAGTAGTAACAAACTAACAATAAATATCGGGGAGTATGTGTGCACGCTCATATTTCTGTCGATTGGTGGATATTTTTTTTGGCACTCTTTACAGTTTTGTTAGAGATAATCTTCATGTGCACATCGCCTAGATTTCTCCATTATTCTATTTTTTATCAATTTATCATAGAATTTATGTGGGTATCAATGTTATCAAGTCGTCTAGTCGATTGTAGTTGCCATGGTACTGACAAATCGACTAGTCGCAATTGGTCACCAACCAGGGTGACTAATCAGCCCTGGTTGGTCCTAGTCCTTTACTCCTATATAAATAGGACTAATATACCAAATATATACTATATATATGTTCTAGAGTACAAATCTTGCATGAAGATGACTCTAGGGTGGTGGCTGCATGTTGGTTTGCAAATTGGGCTGAAAAACATCAGCCCAAGTGGCCTAAGCCATCCCAGATGCACCCCATGTCTTAAGTTGGCCAACAATTCCATTCTGTTTTTGGTCGTCCAACTAATTGTGATTAGTCGATGTCGTAGCCCCTAGTTGAGTCCAGGATACCGACTAGGACTACTAATCATGGTTAATGGGACGACTTGATAACACTTTATTACTGTCTTCACTTGGTTGTCAATCAATTGAAGCCAGTAGCTTCTCATTGCATCTCGAGAGCATACTATTCTTCCAGCATTTATCTCATGCCATCTACAAACAGATATGTTAGCAACATTTACTCATTTGGAAAGTTGAGCACAAATCTTGATTTTTCATTAATGGTGATTAACTTTATCGAGATGAACTTTGACATTTTGAGTATATTGTCTAATAGTTAATGTTATGTTATTCAGACTTTCTTACACTTAGCATTTTCTTCTGTTAGACTGGAAGAACTTCAAGTACTGGACATCAAATTTCTGCATGGTTGTGTTAAACCTACTATTGTTGTCCTCTACCAGGTTTGTTTAAACTTTTTTATGACCTCTTCTTTGGTAGAAGAGTTTTGAACAGTTGAACTGCATTTTGTTATGACTTGTGATAGTTTCTTCTGTTTATATGAATGATTTGCATCTTCTGTTTTACACTTCAGGATAATAAAGACGTGAGGCATGTTAAGACTTATGAAGTTGCACTGAAGGACAAAGATTTTGTTGAGGGTCCTTGGTCTCAGAATAATGTAGACAATGGTGCTGGTTTGTTAATACCAGTACCAGCTCCACTTGGTGGTGTGATAATAATTGGCGAGGAGCAAATAGTTTACTGCAATGCCAATTCTACATTTAAAGCGATACCAATAAAACAAGTAATCTCTTGCCTACATCTCTTTAATTTTCTTTGTGGTGCAACTTCATGTTGGTAGGTATCGTGTAGGTATCGTGTCTACACTTTAATTCTTTTCTCCTTGATTTCCGATTTCTTGGCAGTCCATCATTAGAGCTTATGGACGGGTTGACCCAGATGGTTCTCGATATTTACTCGGTGATAATACTGGAATTCTTCATTTACTTGTCCTTACCCATGAACGAGAAAGGTAACAGCTTGTGCATTATTTTGAAACAGAAAGGCTCTTGCTAACAACTATTCTGTTTCACCTTTTGTCATTTCAGGGTTACTGGTTTGAAAATTGAATACTTGGGAGAGACTTCCATTGCATCATCAATTTCATATCTCGATAATGGCGTTGTTTATGTTGGTTCACGGTTTGGCGATTCACAGGTAGGTCAAATGCTTTTTTGTCCTTCCATTTCTCCATGTTAGATGTAAAAAGAAGAAAAAAAATCCATGCCCTCCTTTATATTGTTCTTTGTAACATGTCTCAAAAGCATTCTATTTTTCTAACAGCTGGTGAAGCTGAACCTCCAAGCTGATGCAAGTGGTTCATTTGTGGAAATCCTTGAACGGTATGTTAATCTTGGACCGATTGTGGACTTTTGCGTGGTTGACCTTGATAGGCAGGGTCAAGGTCAGGTGGTCACTTGTTCTGGGGCATTTAAAGATGGTTCCCTTCGGGTGGTTCGGAATGGTATAGGGATTAATGAGCAGGTATTTTTTATGGTAGTTTATTATTGCCAACTTTTTAATGTGGAGAAGTTTTGAGTTATTTTCCCTCTCCTGCTTGATTAGGCTTCAGTAGAACTCCAAGGCATAAAGGGATTATGGTCATTGAAATCTTCGTTCAATGATCCATATGACATGTACCTTGTTGTGAGCTTTATAAGTGAGACACGATTCTTGGCAATGAACATGGAAGATGAACTAGAAGAGACTGAGATAGAGGGGTTTGATGCACAAACTCAAACCCTGTTTTGTCAGAATGCGACCAATGATCTTCTTATACAGGTGCCTGTTCTAATGACCATTTCGTCAATATTATAGCATTAGCACACTAGTGGCTAGCAGACTATTATTCCCTCTGCCCACTAATGTAGTAAGGGGAAAGTCTTAGAAAGTAGATTTAGCCATTTCTCTTACAATATATTACCAGTTGCTACAAAATCAACACCATCTGAAAAGTAATTTGAATAAAGATATACTGATGCAGCTTTTGTACGCTAAACATGCATTTAATTTGACTAGTTGTTTCCCCTTTTTGTACATTTTGACTTGTGCCTATTCAATCAAAATGCCTTATGTTAGTGGATATAAAAACATAGTGGGTCTTTCAGGAAAACTCCTTTTTGTGTATATTTGATATTAGTTTCCTGGCAGTTTGTTTTTCATCATTTTAGCAGTTATGTGGTATGAGTCATTTTAATCAACTATATAAATGTTTTACCTGTTGTTTTGAATGGCAGGTTACTGCTAATTCTGTTCGGCTAGTCAGTTGTACCTCCCGGGAGCTAGTGGATCAATGGAATGCACCAGCAGGATTCTCAGTCAATGTTGCTTCAGCTAATGCTAGTCAGGTGCTTTTCCTTTTAGACTGTTTACTGTCTTTCTTTAGAAATATTGGTTGGAGGCATCCCACATTTCAATGAGACAAACTTTTCTGTCATTTTAGTAATATATTCTCCTGTTATATTTCCCTAGTAGGTAACGAGTGGTTAGCTGGTTACCAAATGATCTGATCATTAGATGTGTAATAATACAAACTTTGTGGGATGCTTGACTGCCATAGTAACCTTTTGCCTTATAGTCGATGCAAATGTTGACGTGCATCCAGGTCTACTTTTGTCCAACATAAACCCAGGAGAGTTATGGGGAGAGAATCATAAACAAGAAACATATAGAGGTTATCAAAAGATTTTTTGTGTACATGCTTTCATAATCTAAAGTACCTGTGTATTTTGAGTAGCATTTGGAATCCATATATGACTTTCAATTCTTGCCTTTGTTGGGAACCTATAGACAGGTGTACCCATTTTCCCCCCTCGAGTCTGAGGGCCAGTATTTGGTTGCTAACTTGTTATGCTGATACTAACACATGAACCTTTATTGAATGAACCAAGAACTTCTCATTATGTCTCAAGAAATTATGCTCAACTAATTGCTATGTCCAAACTGGAAAATAAATCATAATTGAAAAACTGGCAGGCTGGTAGCCAAATGGAGCATTATAACTTTGTATAGTTATTATAATCAAGAATTACAGTGTAACTTTTACCTATTACTGCGATTTTGTGCAGACATTTTTATGATCAGAGACCATTAGTCCAGACATATTTTTCTTGAATGTTCTAAGTACAAATGGATTTGAATGATTGGATGCCAATGCTATTTATTTTCTCATACTTTTTAATTGCACATGTTTGAAGGTTCTGTTGGCAACCGGTGGTGGCCATCTCGTTTACCTGGAAATTAGGGATTCTAAACTTGTTGAAGTGAAGCATGCACAGCTAGAACATGAGATTTCTTGCCTTGATTTGAACCCAATCGGGGAGAATCCACAGTATAGTTCCCTAGCTGCTGTTGGGATGTGGACAGATATAAGCGTTAGAATATTTTCACTTCCAGACCTTGAATTAATAAGGAAGGAAAATTTGGGTGGAGAAATTGTTCCTCGGTCTGTTCTGCTGTGCACCTTGGAGGGGGTATGCTCTTGAACTAGCTTTTCTAAGTTCCATAAAAAACAAGAATAGCTACTTCAAGTAACATATACATGTTCTTTTTTTTTCTTTTCAGGTTTCATATTTGCTTTGTGCTCTTGGGGATGGTAATCTTTTCAGTTTTCTGCTGAATGCAAGTACAGGTGAACTGACTGATAGAAAGAAAGTTACCCTTGGGACCCAACCCATCAGCCTTCGTACCTTCTCATCAAAGGGTACCACCCATGTGTTTGCTTCATCAGATAGGCCAACTGTCATCTATAGCAGCAATAAGAAGCTTCTCTATAGCAATGTCAATTTGAAAGAGGTTAATCATATGTGCCCTTTCAATACAGCTGCTTTTCCAGACAGGTTTGTTCCCTCTTAGATTTTATGCAATGGAATTACTTAATCTTTGAGTCAAGTATCTCCTGGATGTACTTGGAAATTTGGATCATATATCAATTTGGTCGAAATGTTTTCACAAGCCATTTTGCACAACCATCTTATCTTTGTGCATTTCATGTATTGTGTGGTTCATTAAAAAGTTTGAGTATTAAGTTTTTATACTAGCAGTAGCAACTTTTTTTTAATAAGCTTTCACAATCTGATGAAACTTGCCTTACTCAAAATAATACAACTGCACCAACAAAAAACTTTTAGTCTAAAGGTAAATGATGTTGGTAGAAGCAACCTCCTTTTAATTCTTATGTACTTAAATCTTATCATTAACAGTCAAATTAGGGAAAAGAAATGTTTTATAGCCTGTATTTATGTCTTTTGAATTTTTGATGTCATTGTTTGATTTTTTGAATGCTGGTAGTTGCATTCTACTTGATGTTCTGAGCTTGTACTTCATTTGTGTCACTGGTCCAGTCTTTGTGGAGTTATGGTTTAAACTGTCTTACATTTGCTCTTGTTCACCCCTTCTTTTTCCAATGTCACAGTCTTGCAATTGCTAAAGAGGGTGAGCTTTCAATTGGAACTATTGATGATATCCAGAAGCTTCATATCCGCACAATCCCCCTTAATGAACAAGCACGTCGCATTTGTCACCAGGAGCAATCAAAGACACTAGCATTTTGCAGTTTCAAGTACAACCAGAGTGTGGAGGAAAGTGAGACTCATTTAATACGTCTGCTAGATCATCAGACTTTTGAGTCCCTGTGTGTATATCCTCTAGATCAATATGAATTTGGCTGCTCCATCATTAGCTGTTCTTTTGCGGATGATAATAATGTTTATTACTGTGTGGGAACTGCATATGTTATACCTGAAGAAAATGAACCAACAAAGGTAATATATCTGAAAGCTTGATGTTTTACTAATACTAGTTAACTCCCTTTTAATACTTGTTCAACTTACTGTATCTCGTAGTTTATTTCTCTGTGAACCTTGTCTATTTCTCGTGCACGAAATGCTTATGTATCGGCGCATCTTGTAGGGTCGAATCCTTGTATTTGCAGTTGAAGATGGAAGTTTGCAATTAATTGTGGAGAAAGAAACCAAAGGAGCAGTTTATTCACTGAATGCATTCAATGGGAAATTGTTGGCTGCTATCAACCAGAAGATTCAATTATATAAGTGGATGTCACGCGAGGATGGTTCACATGAGCTGCAATCTGAGTGTGGCCACCATGGGCACATACTTGCCTTGTATACTCAAACGCGTGGTGACTTCATTGTGGTTGGCGATCTGATGAAATCAATATCTTTGCTGGTGTATAAGGTGGTTCCTCTAACTGTTTGCTTGACTCACATTGTATTATCTGTAATTTTTTTTGTCAGTCTCTTTGTTGTGTTGGTAAGTAATGTTTTTTACTTTTGGGCAGCATGAGGAAAGTGCAATTGAAGAGCGTGCTAGGGATTACAATGCAAACTGGATGACTGCAGTTGAGATGCTTGATGATGAAGTCTATGTTGGGGCGGAGAATGGCTATAACCTATTCACCGTGCGCAAGAACAGCGATGCAGCCACAGATGACGAAAGGGCCAGGCTTGAGGTCGTGGGGGAGTACCATCTTGGGGAGTTTGTGAACAGATTCCGCCATGGTTCACTGGTGATGCGCCTTCCAGACTCAGAGATTGGGCAGATCCCTACAGTCATCTTTGGCACAATAAACGGGGTAATTGGCATTATTGCCTCCCTCCCGCATGATCAATACGTCTTCCTGGAGAAGCTGCAGTCGACTCTTGTGAAGTACATAAAGGGCGTTGGGAACCTGAGCCATGAGCAATGGCGGTCGTTCCATAACGACAAGAAGACGGCGGAGGCTCGGAACTTCCTTGACGGTGACCTGATCGAGTCGTTCCTTGACCTTAGCCGGAGCAAGATGGAGGAGGTGTCCAAGGCTATGGGCGTCCCGGTGGAGGAGCTGTCCAAGAGGGTGGAAGAGCTGACGAGGCTTCACTAGTAGATGGATGGATGAATATGTAGATGCTTTGCTTGTAAGCCTGTAACTTGTTGCATGTACATCCTCTGTTTAACATCTGTTTTGTGCTGTAGCAGTGTCGCCGTCGGATGTACAGCAGTTCCCTGAGCTGCCTCCGCAGTTGCCGCGGGTCACACGAGCAAAGTGTTGGCCCATGGCTGTAGCCTATACCTGTCCTGCTTTGTTGGTTGACCCGAATACTTTTTTGAGCTGCCAGTTTGTTGAGATTGTTTTTGTTTACTTATGCTGAATGGAAAGATTAGTGGTGAATCCTGTGATGGTGCTAGTTGATGAGATGGGTGGGCGTGGATTATGCGAGTCCTAGAGACGGCAGTTGAGAGCTGTCTTGTCTTCTTTCTGGTAGTGGTCCAGTCCAGGCCCAATCCAGTCAGTCAGGGCCAACCTGGTCCAGCAGGCAGCAGCCCAGCCATTTGATTTGAACCTGCCGTCTGGGGGGCGCTAATGCGACAGCCACCACCAAAACCACACTGTGCCGTGTATCTGCGCAGGAGGCTCTTCCGGATCCCTTTCCTTCCCTTTCGTCTGTCTCTCTCTCTCTCGCGGTTCTCTCTCTCGGACGGTGTTGGTGTTGCCCGCCCGCCCAAAGCCAAAGCCGACCCCGAGCCGAGCCTCGCGCTGGCCCTCTCTCTCTCTCTCTCTCTCTCTCTCTCTCTCTCCCCCTCCCGCACGGGCACCCACGCCTCGCCATCCCGCTGCCCTGTCCACCGCCGCAACCTCTGCCACCCCGCCGATCGCGGGGGACCCGGACTCCGCCGCCGCTTCGCCCTGTCCCGCTCCAGGCGCCCAAACCCTAGATCTGGTACGGGATCCGCCGCCTCGCCGCCATGTTCTGGCGCATGACCGGCCTCTCCGCGGCCTCGCCCGTGAGTGCACTCCTCTCTTTGCCTCTTGTGCTGTGCCTCTCGCTCTTCCATTCTGCTGGGAAGGAGGGATGGAGGGTGAGGCCTCGCCAGCCGGATCAACGCACGCTGCTCTGCTCTGCTCTGCTCTAGAGCCACGCTTGCTGCGCCTAGGGTTCGCTGCTGCCTCCGCCACGCGCTGTAACGCCCCCGTAGCTTTGTGCTGTCGAGACACAGAGGACACACATTTCGTCTGTGCTCTCTGTCTTCTGTAATAGACTCCCTTTACTTTACTTTACTTTTATGGCATTGACCAAACTTTGCTTTCCGAAGAAACAAAACAAAACTTAGACAAAAAATCTAGATCGACAAATGGCATCAGCACCTGCAACGGTTCCGTTTGTCTCCCTTTTGACTTCTTAATTACTGTCAACCGGCTGAATCCTCGGACGAGGTGGATGTTGGAACAGCTTTTCTGTTCAGGGTTATGTTCTGTGACCACCATTATGTTCCTGCTGCACTCACACGCCTAACTGGCTGGCTCTAGTTTGAGCAGATTCCATTGGCAATCATTTCCGGTTCATAAATAATAAATAGGCTTTCTCTGGCTCTCTGCACACTATTTTCTGTTTCTGGTGCATTACTATTTATGGCACTTCCTGTACCTGTGTCGGAAATTAATTTCATGTCAAGTATGCTTACTGTTCATTTATTTCTTCCTCCCTTATAAAGAGTCAGAACACTTTATTCTGTTCAGATAGCACTCTTTGTGGAAAGCTTCAGTAGTACTAGTGCCCCCCTGTGGTAGTTTCTTCATCAGGTTGTCACTAGATGTGTTCTTTTGGTTCATTGTACTCATTTTACAGTAACTAACTGACTGTCTAGTGTATTGAGCATGTTTATTGGTGTGTCAGTTACTATGTAAAATGAGTACAGTCAGTTACTTTGTTTTATCCCAATCCCACATCCTAACTTCCTTTTTCTGTTGGCCAGGTGGATACAATTCTGGACAAGGAGAACTTTACGTTGGAAGAGCTTCTTGACGAGGATGAAATCATCCAGGAGTGCAAAGCACTGAATACTCGACTCATAAATTTGTAAGAGCATTACCTGTTTTCAAGCTGCTACAGTTTTCAGCATGTCTAAGCTATTGTTTTATCGCTCTATGAATTTTGCCTGTATTATTGGTTTACTGGCAAAGGAATCCATTTATGATTTATGAACGAGTAAGATAGCAAAAGCCGTACTTACCATACTCACCCGTCCTTTTCAGCCACAGTTAACTCCTATATGCATCAGAACTGCCTATATGGGGTTCTCTCGTGCAAAGCTGAGAAACAGCTCTAATTGCAATTCATCTGCACATACAACCTTTTCATTTCATTTCATTTCATTCAAGATTGCTTTGCAATTTACTTCTGCCATTACGGTATGTAATTAGCTTAGCAGCATTGCATGCTGAATTAGTTCCTTTAGTTTCTAGGAGAATGGCTAAACACATTCTCCTTTTGCTAATTTTGTAAGCTTTTGCATAGTAGATTCAGCGTAACCATCATTTATTAAATTTGCTTAATTTTCTCATCTATTTCAGATGTTTCAACTGCTGTTAAATGAGTTTTTTCTCTGTGGTGAAACTAAGTGTTTATTTATGTTGAACTCTGCCTTTTTTAGTTATCTAATTGTTCCGTATTGAAAAATGTAGTAGTTTTATACGTTCTAATAGTATATAGATATTAGTGTGAACATACCGCTTAGCTTTCAACTGCACTCCACCTTATTGTAGGCTTGTTTCCCTGCCTAAAATGTTTGAATTTTGTATTTAGCTTGCGAGATAAGGCCCAAGTGCAGCAGTTGCTTCGTTACATTGTGGAAGAAGTTCCAGAGGAATCAGAGAAGAAACAGTCTTTCAAGTATGCTATGGATATTTGTTGTTCATTGTTATGCAATGTATTGAACTAGTTTGCTGATTAGCCTTGTCAAACTTCACTTGTCTACCTCTTGCAGGTTTCCATTTATCGCTTGTGAGATTTTTACTTGTGAAATTGACATTATTTTGAGAACCTTGGTAGAGGATGTTGAGGTAAATACATTCACTTGTTAGCACATTTCTTTGGAACATTTTACTCCACAAGTTAATGAACTTCGTTTTGTCTAACAATCTCCTTCCTTCTGTTACAGCTAATGGATTTACTTTTCTCATTTGTAAAACCTGACCATCCGCATAGTACCTTGTTAGCTGGTTACTTCAGTAAGGTACCCCCCACCTCGTCTCCTCTTATTCCTGACCTCTAATCATGGATAAAGTTGTCTTCAAGACCTCTGCAATGTACTTTTACTTCTAACTGTCACATGGCGCTTCACAATTCCCTTCTCTTGTTGCATTATGATGAATTATGGAGCTGAACCAGGCCATTTATCTTTTTAGGTGGTTATCTGTTTGATGCTACGGAAGACTGCTTCTCTTATGAATTATGTTCAGGTATTGCTGATCTGTTCTGTAAAATGTAGATTGGTTCTACTGTGCCTTTTTTTCAATGTGTTGCTAGGTAACCTCGGGCTTGACCTGTTCTGCCTGCTTTGAATGCACATTCATATTCTGTTTTACCAACAAAAGATTGCTGATTGATTGTTTGCCCATGTCAGTGAACGTATCCGTGTAAGTCTTGTTGTGCTTACCTGCTTCTCCTTTGTTTTGTATGCTGTTGCCTTGCTCTTGCAGACTGACAGGAATCCATGATATATTATGTTGTTGACTATGTATGGGTGCGTAGAATATGATTTATGGTCTATTGATATTGGAATCCTTTATTTTCTTTGCGATTGTGATATCTCAGTTCTGCTCGTTGCCCAGTCCTTGGATGCTATACATGCTGGAAAGATGGTGTCATTTGTGTACATTCCAATTTATGTTTGCTTGTCTTTTTTATTTTACCTTTTTGTAGGAGCATCCAAATATTGTTGTCCAGCTTGTCGACCTCATTGGTATCACATCAATAATGGAGGTAAGTAGTTATTGAACTCATTCCCCGTCATGTTTGGTGAGTGCCTTTGGTTGGTGTTGCTCATCAAATTGATTGTAAAACAGGTGTTGATGAGATTGATTGGTGCTGATGAAACCATATACTCGAATTTCGCGGATACGTTGCATTGGTTAGAGAATACAGATGTACTGGAAATGATTGTGGATAAATTTAGCTCATCAGTAAGTACACTTGATCACTCAGTAACATAGTGCTATACGACATTTGTTGGGCACTAAACCGTGTCATTATTAAGCTTTGGTGTGTTGTGGAGTGTGTGTGTGGATTCCGAAAATACGGTTTCTTGTCCCGTATTTTCTTCATAATATAATGAAGCGCAGCTCTCCTGCGTTTTCGAGAAAAAAATGTCATTATTATGCTGTACTTGCAGTGGTTATGGAGGTTGGTTTGTTGTCTTAGTAGATTTCATATGTTTTTTTGGATATATTGCTAGTAAAAGGCCCATATATCCATGTTGCCTTGATCAAACAGGACTCTCCTGAAGTGCATGCAAATGCTGCTGAAATCCTTTCTGCCGTAACTCGATGCGCTCCTCCTGCTCTTGCTGCGAAAATATGCAGCCCAAGGTTTGTCCTTTTCATTTAATTTTTGTGCGATCAGAAAATGCAACTTTTGTGCATCATATCGCTTCCTTTGTCAGATATTATTATGTTCATTCTTCTTTACTTGTTCCTGGTATCAGTTTTGTTGGTAGGTTGTTTCGTCACGCTCTTGAGGAGTCAAGACCAAAATCTGTTCTGGTTCATTCATTGTCAGTGTGTATATCTTTGTTGGACCCCAAAAGACTAGCATCAGCCTCATACCAAGCATTTAGAAGCAACTTAACTCACGGGACGCTGGTCACAGCCAGTCCAGAAACAGTTGATGGTATGCTGGAGAGTTTATGTGAGTGCTCTGTGCTTGATTCTTTCTACTTAACGCTACTTTTATTGTTTATATGCTTTTCACTTGTTACACCCTTGCTTTCTGTCACACACATTCTCCTTGTCATGTGCACACCTGGCATGTTTAATGAAAATATGAAATGCTTGATTGCCTTTCTGAGGACTTACCAGTATACCTGTAATCACATCTTAGGTGACTTGTTGAAGTTACTGGACATTACTTCTTCTGAAAATGTTTTGCCTACAACTTATGGATGTTTGCATCCACCTCTTGGAAAACACCGTTTGAAGGTATCCCTAATGCTCAGACGTTGTGGATCTCTTATTATTAGTTTGAGCATATATGATTAGTTTTCGTTTGCTTAAGATATTTTTTTCCTCCTGTACATTATTCTTAACCTTCCAGTTATTTGACGGAAGCATTAATGCTGCCTAGGGATTTTTAGACTTTACTGCTATTTAATACTGTGCATGAGGATATATGATGGTGTAATTTCTGAGAGAGATGCTTTCAATCTGAGTTTGATGGCCTCAACTGCTGTCCACCTTGCATAACTCTGCAGTTAGGCCAGGCTCAGAAGGTCCAATTAATCGTTTTCTTCATTCAACGTGTCTCTTCAGAGCCCTTTCCTGTTTATTTTGTTTTAATAAATTATACTTCTGTTTCTTTCAGATTGTAGAGTTCATCTCTGTTTTGCTAACAATTGGTAGCGAAGTTGCTGAGAAGGAGCTAATAAACCAATCAGTGATAAAGCATTGCATTGATTTATTTTTTCTGTAAGTGGGCTACTGTGTGTTTTATTCCTGAACAGTCAATGTTAATGGAAAATCCTCATACATTGCCTGGTGCTGCAGGTACCCTTATAATAACTTTTTGCATCATCATGTTGAGAACATTATTGTTTCTTGCCTTGAGGTTAAAAGAAATCAATTGACTGACCATATCCTTAATGACTGTGGCCTTGTCGTTAAAGTCCTTGCTGCTGAAAAAAGTCCATCTCTGCCAGTGGATTCTAATGGGGTAAATCTATTTCTGGATACTTGTCATCTTGTTTTTTTTCTTTGCTGGGCTATGTCGCCAGTGTTTTGATTATGCCTTGTGTTTGTAGCCAACGTTACCGTCAGAAGGGAAACAACCTCCAAGAATTGGGAATATTGGACACATAACTCGAATAGCGAATAAGCTCATTCAATTGGGAAATAGTAACAGCATGATCCAGAGTCACTTGCAGGTATTTCCAATATCTGTTTCATCTTTGGCTAACAAATACTCATTTACATTTATAAACTTGTGTTTATAGGAGAACAGCGAGTGGGCTGTATGGCAAACAGATGTCCTGGTCAAACGCAATGAGGTGGAGAACGTTTACCATTGGGCATGTGGGTATGTACTTTTCCCATCCTGGGCTTTCTGATTCTTGTACAGTGCTGAAACACTTGTGATTTATCTGTGGTAACTTGTATATTTCTTCCTGACCGTTGGCTAATGTTTTATTATGCTGCAGCCGTCCAACTTCTCTACATGATCGTGGGAGGGATAGCGACGACGACGACTTCCGAGACAGAGACTATGATGTGGCAGCACTTGCTAATAATCTGAGCCAGGCATTTCGATATGGGATATACAGCAATGATGACATTGAAGAGGTGATATTCGTCGGTTTTTTTAGCAAGGTTTTCTTGAGTTTTGGACATCATGTTCTTTGGTAGCATGCTATAATTTTGTAGAGTAAAAGTGTGTTCAATTTCTGAATCTGTTATAATATCTTCACTGTTGCTGTTTTACAACTAAACATTTCAACCATGTAAAAATAAAACCTTGGGATTCTCCCAGATAACTGTAATATACTAATATTACCTTCATTGCTAACATTATGCTGCTATCTATGTATAACGTATTTCATGATTGATTATTGCAGGCACAAGGATCCCACGAACGAGATGATGAGGTATGCTTACAGTACTATTTATGTAAGATTGTTACATGGTCAATACTTTTGATTTGATAATTTAAAACATATTGTATCATGCAATAAGACATGGATTATCTATGAACTTATCCCTGTGCATGTATTTCAGGATGTCTACTTTGATGACGAGTCGGCTGAAGTAGTAATATCTTCATTGCGTTTGGGGGATGATCAGGACAGGTAATTATTGTGTTTCAGTCATCTAAACTGTCCTTACTACAAGTAAGATGGCTTATAGTGTGCGCATTCTGCAGCAGTTCCCTCTTCACGAATTCAAACTGGTTTACGTTTGATGGAGATAGAGGAATCAATGATCGCCTAGCTGCCTCTGTTCCTTCATCATCCCCCAATTCTGAAGAGATTTCCTTGAACACGGAGGAAACTGATGAAGTGCTAACTGGTGAAACCACTGGCACTGAGTCACTGCTGGAAAGTGCATCCCTTGAAAATGGTCCTGTTGAGGAGGCCAAGGAGCTAGCAGAAGTTGCTAACGACAGTGATGCTACCACGGTTAGTGAGAAAATTTTGTGTACAGAAGAGCATAGCGCCTCCCATGAGCCTGAAACCTCTGAGCGGCCTGTGGATGCTCAAGAGGGCCAGACTGGAGGTGTGGCTGAAGCAACGAGCACAGAGGGAGCAACGAATGAACCTTTCAGCTCTTCTGAGCCTGGCAACTTGCCAGAATCTGGTGACACCGATTGTCACACTGCCAACTCATCTGAGCCTAATGAGATTGCCCATGAATCAGGATCACCTGCGGAGGTTGATGATGAAAAGAAATCTGAGATTGCCACAACAAATGAATGAAGCGTATGGGCTGGAATGGTACCACAAACCAAGGCAGGATCGCCGACCTAATTCGTTTTGCATCGCATGCTCAGGGACCACGGACTACCATTCAGAAGCAGGGCGCCCTACAATTTTAGTGGCACTGCTTTGCTATGAGCAGTCGATTGTTACTGCTTGGATGAGCATACTCGTGCAGCTGGGCACGCTCTGTTATGATCTCAGCTCATCACCATCCCACATGAACTTATTACACCGTATTAGTTGGTGGTTGATGCACAGGGCGTTTAATTCATTTGGTACTTCCTGATTTTGGCTCAGGGTTTTTTTTTTCTTTTGCTAGGGTACTCGAACTGTAATATCTGCAGTTGAGTTTTTCCCTCAATTCTTATATTACTGTTCCTTTCTGATTATAGCTGCCTCTGTAATTGTTATTTGTTCAAGTGCAAAATCTGCCTCTTTGTTTCTTTAAACATGTAGTTCCATCAAAAAATAGGTACAAATGATTTTGGACGACTAGCTTTGTAGCCATGGTGTGTCAGTGAAAGTTCGGATTTCCTACGGCCTATTGCTGCTCACATTAGTAGCAGGCTACTGCCAAATAGCCAAAATAGCTGAGGTACACGCATCAATGACCCGTGGAACGTAGAAGGCTATTTAAGCACGTAGTAGTGTAGGACGGAATGCGGATAGATGAGAGATAAAAGAAATATATTTCTAAGTTGGCGGGAAATTAAACCAGTGATAGTATTTTGAGGCTTTGTTTAGATGCACATGTATCCATCTCAATCTGTGTCATGCTAGTCCACCTTAACACATGTGAATAGATGTGCATAGTCCACCTTAACACATGTGAATAGATGTGCATCCAAACAAAACAAAGCCAAAGTGGAAAATTATACCGCAGAGAGAGTTCAAGGAACCTTTTTTCTAAATTTAAAAGGAAAATTAAAGCATGTTAATCTTTTTTAAAAGAAAAATTAAACCATGTTAAGCCTTCTTTGGATGTGTGTGTGTGTGTGTGTAAAATTTCAAGAGGTAATAGAAACTTTTTCCTAAGTTTGAGGCAGCACTCAGCAGCGATTGTTCAGAGATCTTTTCCTAAGAAAATAGTTCGCACGTGACCCCTGACGGCCCATAATTTGTCATGTAAATCACAACAGCGGCCCAAATAATGTCAGTGGCCACTAGACGTCGCAGAAAGGCCCGTCTGATTAAAGGGGTGTTTGGTTTGAGGTACTGTAACATTTTCAGTTTATTTGACATTAGTGTCCAATCATGGAGAAAGGTTTTGTTCATGATAGCAAGGCAAAAAGAAGCTAAAAAATAAAGTAAACCAAAGCTTCGCCAACTTCGTAAACAAAGGAACAGACTTTCCATAGCATGTAGTATATTGCACAATTCGTTGCTGTAAGGCCTGAGAGTTCATGAAAAGTACAGTTCAAGCCAGGAAAAGCAAACGTTAAGGTACGGCACAGAATGTGGTTGTAAAATGAAACGCCTTCCGAGCAAATTACAAAATCAAACCGTATCAAAATTTGTAACCCTCCCTGGGGAACTCCAGTGTAAAGATGGATGTGGTGCCACAGGACCTCAGCCTCGCAACTCCCAAATTTTACTGCTGATATTAAGACAGTCAGCCTTCCCAAATTATCAGGAGACTTGTTTCTACGCGGTTGCCGATTCATGGACAGGTGGGGGTGGGGTGGGGTGGGGTGAGGGGCTGAGGGCTTCTCATTGTATCTTCAATATTGCTTTCAACTTTACAACAAGTTTCCAGTCTTCAATAGACAAATCCTCCTGCATTTTAATAATATAAATGGAGGAAAATCAGAAACCGGTACTGATTTATGTGGCACACATGAAAAACCAGGGAGAAGAATTGGACTTGCCCTGTAGTTTTGTTTCAAAATATCAATAGACCGTCTTGATATCCGGCTGACCAGTTCATCTTCCATATCAAAGTGTCTGCCGAAGCTCCTCTGCTGCTCGTCAGAATTGTTTGCGATAATCTGTTCACAAACCCAGCAAACAATTATATACTAATAATAATATACAGAATCCAGAATAACATCTTGGAATAGTGATGCAGATGATGGCACCGACCTTAATAGCGACCTTTTGTCCTTTTGTCGCCATATCAACTTGCTTGTGATTGATTTCAATTGAGGCAATCTTCCCAATATCAATATATTCTTTAGTGGGTATGCAGAGAGGAGTTCCCACCTAAATGACAGGGAAAAGCAAGATATCAGGGCAACATACATATCTGAAAATACGGTCAGTAGTCACAAATTGGTATTGGAAAGCAAAAACATAGTGACTTGGGAAGTCATAAGCTGATTCCCCAAAAAAACAGTGAACATAACACTCAAGCCTCTGAATCTTTATACAAAACTTTAGTTCCTAGATGAGAGCATATTGGATTCATTCCTACCTTACTATTTATTAGGTCTAACTAATTAATAAAGCAACATGGGAAACACAGAGTAAGAGTAGAATACTGATGATAACAAAATACCTTAGCTATTCCTTCAAGGACATCGACACCCAAAACGATTGGATCCTTCTTGTTGAAGACACAGTTTGGCATAATCTTAAGAACACAAGGGAACACGGCTTCTTCAGCGCTTTCCTTCTTCTTCTCTTCCTTGAGGTTCTTAATGTATGCTGTAAATTGGTCAAACAGGTGGTATATTATGTCAGCCACAAAGATCCTCACACCGGACTCTTCTGCAAGCTCGCGGGCATCAGGCATCACTTTGACATCAAAGGCCAAGATAGTTGCATATTCTTTCTTTCTCTCAAGCATAACACTAGCCTTCATAACATCCTTCTTGTGCACTGGCCCTATACTGAAATCACAGAAGGGAATATTCACCGCAGGGCTCTTCAAGAACTCAGTGAGAGCTTCCAAAGACCCAAGGGTAGATGCCTGTACATAGACACCCTCACCACTCCTATCAATCCGGCTCCTAACCCTAGTCATCTCTTCCATAACAGCTTCCTTCAGTTTGTCTAAATCATCATCAGGTCCTAACACGTAAAGAGCTGTCCCTGCAATTGCATGTTCGAGACCCTGAAGAAAGCAATCGTTAATACACTGCCATATAAAACTTAGAAATGCCAAACTGAAAAACTGTATCCACCTGAGCAGATATTTTGACACCTTGTGCAGCTCTGATCTCCTTATGATGTAGGTAGGTACCCTGAAAATACAAGTTTTTAGGTGTATTACTTCAATTTGAAGCATTAAACTAAGAACAATTTAACACTGGTCAAATAAAAAATGAATGGCATTCAAGTGACGTAAACTTGAATGGTCAAACCATATAACCACCTAAAAGTTATCAGCAAATCAAATGGCAGCTGGAAATTGTCTATGCTTCATAGGTAAGCATGGTGATGTGAAAGTAGGTATTCTTAAATGAATTGGGGTAGCTGTGAAACACAGGAATGGGAAGGCCAGTGACACCAGTACAATCTTTGACAACATCCACTGCTCAAGAATGTAGTCTTTAATTCTCTTGGTTGAGGAACTACACTTATACCAACTGTTTTGATTATTCAGAACTCCACAATGAACATAAATCAAACCTATCCTATTTTTATGTAATGATGGTTGGCTGTTCAAGTATTAGCTGCATCCACATTTTTTTTCATTGGGTCCAATACCAGCAAAACCATAGCATAACCCCACAATGGTTGGTTACCAAAGTTAAGAGCAGTAACATCTGCGTGGCAGAACCTACATCTACCAAACGAAGTGTAACCAATAGTAATCCTCCCAGAATAAAATGATTTTCATCCAACCATCCAAGAGTATCTTGCTGTGGGTGTGAATTGATATCCAAATAATCAAAGCTGCAACATTATCAGATACTCACCTTAACTCGAAGCTCTCTCATTGGGTGTGGAGTTAACAAAGCCCTGACAGTTGTCACAATGGGTCCCTATATAAAAATACAAGATCATTGGGCATCTTAAAGTTCTGCACAAATTTTTGCACTTAAAATATATAAATTAAAACACCTTCTACCTGCATGCCACAAACAACTATTTGATCTCCTTCATGCAGTATACCATTGACCAAAACAACATCAATTGTAGTACCATGACCTTCAACGACCTTGACTTCCAGTACAGTACACTGAAACAAAAGAAGATAATTAATAAGAATGCATTTTTTCTGTAATGACACAATAAAGATCAAAGTACATTACCTGGACTTCATCAACAAAAGTAAGTTTTTCTTCCATTGTCTTCTGTGCCCATTGAACCAACAATAGAAGCAAATCAGGAATGCCTTCACCACTGGTAAGAGTAGCGTACATGTCAACGTAAAGATGGCAATAATATGAGATGTGATGTAACATATAGTGCATAAAAATAGACGAAGCAGTAAGTTAATGACCAAACCTTACAGCACTCGTAGGCACTATGTTAAAGGTATCTTCCATCTCCTTGTTCTTGTAGTACAAAGCAGTATTCACTCCTTGCATCTTGAATTGTGTAACAATCTGTAGGGTAACACAAGCACATGTTTTAATCATGGCACTGCATGATGGTTTTTCTGTTAAAAATAAAGGTAAACAAAGAATGTGATGCTCACTCACATCTGTAAGTCTCATATTGAACTCCCTCTTAACATCTTCATTTTGTTGTTTTAAAGCCTTCACAATAGGAGCATTTGGACATTTCTTCCAACCATAAAGACGATCAACCTTTATAGAGTGAAAATAAACAGATTACGTAATGAATAAGTAACAAAAATAGAAGGGAAAGCCAAAAGTCAAAGGGCAACTCTAGAAAACATACCTTATTCAAAGCAACAATGAACACTGCATCTCGACTCTTCAAAAGATTCAGGGATTCAATTGTCTGAGGTTCAAGCCCATGCATGATGTCAACAACCAAAATGGCAATATCACACAAACTTGAACCTCTAGAACGCAGATTACTGAAGGACTCGTGCCCAGGGGTGTCAATAACAAGCAGGCCTGGAACCTTGAGTGTAGCATCAGCTTTCAACTCCCTAGTTCTCTCTCTAATGTTTTCAGTAGGGAAGTATGTTGCTCCAATCTGTTGGGTAATACCCCCAGCTTCGCCTTCTTGCACATTAGTGCGTCTAATACAATCTAGAAGCTTTGTCTTGCCAGTATCGACATGACCAAGGATGCAGCAGATTGGTGATCTGAGGTCACTACCATTCTTAGAGTTATCCTCTTTGACAGGTCCTTTCTTTTTGTTCCTCTTAATATTTCCATTATTGGCACCACCACCATCAGTTTCACTCTTTTTAGAGTCTGCAACAGGAGGGACAAGCTTTTTGACAGCAGGCATCACAGGTTGAGCTTTAGTATTTTCCTGCTTCTGAACAGGCTCAGTCTTCTTGACAACAGGCTTTGCCTCTTCCTCATCAAAAGCGTTTGTCTTAGGCAAGTTGACATCAATATCATCCCAGCTCTTTGCATCCCACTCATCCTCATCTTCCTCTTCCTCTTCTTCTGGCTTTGGCTCTTCAGTCTCCTGGTCAGGTTCAGTTTTCTCCTCGGATTCCTCAACCTGAGATTGTGATTCCTGATCCACAAGCACATATTCTTCCTCATCATTATTAACTTCATTGAGTTCTTCCTGTTGTTCTTCAACTACCTTTGCAATCTCTGTGGTTTTTGGTTGAGCTTTCTTTTTCTTAGAATCGTATATTGGCCTCTTCTTGGTCTCAGGGGCAGCACCCTCAGCCTTTTGGAGTTCACTCTGCTCAAGGAACTGTCTCCTCATGGCTTCTAACCTCTTCGCTTCCTCCTTCTGCTTCCCAGTCAAAAGCTTACCCTCCTGTTTCTTCTTGAGCAGCTTCTCCTTTTCCCTCTCCTTCTTCCTCCTCTTTGCTTCTTCTGCTTTCCTCTCCTCCTCCTCGCGTCGCAGCCGCTCTTCCTCCTCCTTCCGCAATCTCTCCTCTTCCTCTCTCTTCTGTCTCTCCTCAGCTTCCTTCCTCCTGGCAAGTGCCTCCTGCATCTCACGAACATGTTTAGGGAGCTTCTTCATGTCAACCTTCCCTTTAGGTGCCTCTTTCTCCTTCTCCTCCTCCTTCTTAGCCTCCGCTCCCTTTGCTGCAGCCTTTTTCTCCTTCTCCTTTTCTTTCTTTTTCTTCTTCTTCTTGGCAGCAGCAGATTCCACCTCTCCTCCTTCCTCAGCTTTGTCCTCCACATTACCATCCTCTGCAGCTCCAACGTCCTCCTTGGCCAATGCAGCAGATTGTGGTACCTGCGCTGGCTTGCCCTCTGCAGCAGGAGGGACTAAATCAAGCTCAGCAAGAACCTTCTCCAACTCCTCTTCTTCCTTTGCTGTCCTTCCGCTTTTCTTCTTTTTCTTCTTCGATTTCTTCCCTTCAGCATCTTCCACAGGGGCAGCAGCAGCCACAGTTCCATCATCATTGGTGTCCTCAGGCTCAGGCTCCTCTGCAGGAGGTGGGCGACCCTCTATCCCCGCAAGGATCTGGTCGATGTCCTCACCATCCACATCCATCGTAAACCCTCCCTTCTTTTTCTTCTTCTTTGATTTCTTCCCCGCGGCATCATCCGCATCAGGGGCAGCCACAGGATCCTGAGCTTTCACCTCCTCTCGCTCAGGCTCATCCACGAGCTGAGGATCCTCCTCCATCCCCGCAAGGATCTCATCGACGTTCTCACCATCCATCATAAACGCACCCTTCTTCTTTTTCTTCTTCTGCTGCTTCTTTGCAGCTGCTGCGGCAGTCACTGAGGGCTCCTCATCCTCCTCCTCAGCCACAGGTGGGGGTGGTGGAGCAGGCTCGTCATCCTCGTCTTTGGCAGGTGCCGAGCGAGGTCCCTTGTCCTTCTTCTTTTTCTTCTTCTTAGACTTGCTGAAGTCGTAATCGGGTTCGTCGTCGTCCTCGGCTGGATCGTTGCTGGGCTCCGGCTTGGCCGCGGCAGCCGGGACGGGGTCCACCTCATCCTGGTCCTCGTCCTCCTCGCCGAGGGCGCTGAAGGCGCTGAAGGAGGCGGCGGGGGCGGCGCCCTTCTTCTTCTTCTTCTTGCCGGTGAAGACGAGGTTGACGGGCTCGTCGTCGTCGTCCTCGCCGGCGGCGGGCGGCGGCGGCGGAGGGGGCTCGTAGTCGTCGTCGTCAGGCGCGGCGGCCTTGCCCCCCTTCTTGCCCTTCTTGCCGCCCTTCTTGGGCTTCTCCTTGTCGGCGGCGGCGGGCGGGGCTGGGTCGGCCGCGTCGTCCTGCGGGAAGGAGTACTCGTCGTCGTCGATGGCGACGTTCTTCTTGCGCCCCATCGGCGGCGAGCTTGGAGGCCCTAGGGTTTGGGTTGGGGGCGGGAAAGAATGCGGCGGGCGGGCGGGCGGAGATCGACGCGGCGGGGGCGAGGTGTGGAAGAGAAAGGAAAGCAAGGAAAACCCTACTTGCGTTTGCGTGGGCGATGATGCGATGCGATGGAATTGGAATTGGAATTGGAATTGGAATTTGGGGTTGCCAAACAGATTTGGGACTTGAGTTTCTCTTTATTTCTGCAATCAAACACAACTGATTTGGGACTTGGAGTATATGCTATTTATTACTTTACAATTTCCGCACACTGTATTTGCATACGTATTAATATTCATACGTACACCCTATTGACAACAATGAGAAGTGTATGAGTGATGTCATCTTCTCTTGTGACAAGGCCTTGTTTAGTTGACGAGGTGAAAAACTTTTAGTTATTGTAGTACTTTCGTTTTTATTTGATAATTATTATTTAACTATGGACTAATTAAGCTTAGAATATTCGTTTCATAAATTACAGGCAAACTATGTAATTAGTTATTTTTTATCTATATTTAATGTTCATATATGTGCCACAAGATTTGATATAACGGAGAATCTTGAAAAAGGTTTTGGATTTTAGATGAACTAAAGAAGGCCTAAAAATGACATCACAAGTGGCATATACGTGTGGATTTGTTGGCTCCACACAATGCTACATCTCATGGACCATTGTATTTTCAAGTGATGAGGAAAAAAAGAAAAAGGAAGATACAAAACTCTAAGTCTAATATAACTTAGATTTTTTTTTAACAGCGGGACTCGTATCAACTTGAACATTAATGTGTATTTGGTTGGTGATGTCATTGCACTACACAGCTTGACGAAGCTTAGGCATGTCACACAACTATCACAACCCCCTAGTTCATTATTCGTAGCAAAGTGTGGCGAATGTTTGGCTCATGTTTCATTCGCCAAAGCTGGCATGGCGCACTCACAACACTGTCTAAAACCGCCCTTAGCCTTTGTTCGTCAGAGCTCCCAAAGTTGATTCTCTTCTAAATCCAATAGGAGCTTTGTCAAACAGTTTTTTAGGCGGAGAGAGAATCGATTCTTTTCTGATTGTATGGAGTGATTTTCTGAAATCAACTAAGAGGCTAGGAGCTAGAAAAGTAGTTTCTCCTGATTTTGTGAAGTGGTTTTCCATCGTAATTTTGAGAGTTTATGCTAAAGAATTAAAGAGAATCATTTTCAATCATGGAGTCACTTTTTTAGAATCAACTTCCATATAGAATTAGAATCAGCTACCAAACAGGCCCTTAGAATCAAATTTCATAGAGAAGCAGAACTATTTGCTATAATACTTGCAGTGAGAAAGCCAAAGCCAAAAGAGACAGACCGTAGCGAGTGGTGAGGTCGGCTGGCTTAGAATCCAGTGGAAGATTTGCCTATTTTATATATAGAAAACTAAAATAGGCTAGGTAGATTTTTGGGTGGAAGAGACGAACCCACAACCAATCATGTGATCAAAAGTTACTCTATTATGGGTCCTTTCCAGTAGAGTTTTTGGTTAAGGCTTTTTTTGCCGGTTTAATAAAAAAATCCTAGCAAATGAGCACATTAAAACTTAATGAAAAAAAAGGTAAAAGTGAAACAGTTCTAGGGCCAGAACTCGAAGTCATAAAAGTGCAGTATTTTCTGGCTTCTTCGTTTTTGATTAAAATGATCAAGATTCCACTCTGAATATCTTAACCACTTACTTGGCAAGGAGTAGTTCGTTGTAAGATTTTTTTTCTAGTTTATGTGTAGACAAAAAGAGGGTTTAACACTCCATTTTTGTTGAAAACATGATCGTAACGCAGACTGGAGACATTGTTTGCACCTTATCCACGTTCACCAACTTAACGTACGAAAGTTAGGCGGTCATCAGTTTCAGGACAACACTAGTCCAAGCACATCGAAAAGACTGCACTGATGTTGTCGGTCGTAACATGCTGTTGTCGATGCAGCTTGGATTCAGAAAGATTGCATAACATAACATGCTCCTCAGACTGTCAAGTTCACTAGTTATCAGCATGGCTTGAGTGGCAGAATAAGATGCATCAGCATGACAGAATGGGGTGTCATCCTCATCAGCAAAACAGTAATTCTGTTGGCAACCGAACTTTAATAACCTCGGTCGCCAAGAACAAAGTCCTGTTACAGACGATGTCGTATATTATACAGGCACATCCCATTTGTTGCAGAAACTACTACGGTATAGTATTCTTGCACTGCTAATCTGCTACTACACATCAAAGCACAAGTACAGTGCTCAATTAGGTAGTTTAGTGCTAGCAGTTTCTGTTGTACCTTTACCTGATAATAACAGAAACAATGCCCCAAACCCAATCAGTGATAGCTACTTGCAATCTACAAATGTATGCTATATATTTCAGCTTTGGACCCTAGAACCAACCACCTTACCTCGTCAGCCCAATCTCCAACCAGATTAGATCTTAGTGTATGACTCTGTAGTTCTGTACGCTGAACCAACGTGGCAGCCTATATGGTTGTGGAAAAAGACCAGTGTTGGGCTAACCAATGTACATGTGCAACAGAGTAACTATTGTTATCGTCCAAGTCTTCCCGAATCTGTGGCTATGTTCTGCTCTTGAACTTTCTATGTGACTTGAGGTCGACTACAATGACGGTTATGTTGTCTTTGCTCCCCTTCTGGAGAGCCAGCTTTGACAAATATTCAGCAGCTGCTTGAGCTGCTTCATCTGCTGAATCACCGCTTCTTTGGGCTGATGATGAGGCGTCTGCATTCTTCTTGTGCCAAAGCAGTATGCGCTTGCGGGCAGCATCACATACCTCCTCATTTGACATTACATCCCAAAGGCCATCGCTTGCAATAATTAGGCACTCGTCATCTTTAGCACGGGCAACGATTGTGACCTCAGGGACTGGGATTACATATGGCTTCAGGTATCTGTCCCCTGCATATAGATCAACAATATGTCATCTCCTGCTTTTAGCAATCAATCAAAATCACACCATCATGTACCATCACTGTTGTCATTTGTCTATCACTCTATCTGATGTTGGGAGAAATAAACGGTCGAAACAGCACTTGGTTGATGGTCACTTTTTCATCCACAAATCTATCCGGTTGTAGTCAAGTTTAAGTGAGATACACTGGAACACTGAAACAAAGGCGCCACACAGTACACGAGGCTCTAAAAGTTCAATAAAATAAAGATAAAGATCACTGGGCATGACCAGTTGACCCTCTCCTGCGACTGCAAGGAGTCCTTGATTATAGAACATAATAAAGTCCAAGTAATGAATAAGATTAACTTAATTGTGGACTCCTGTGGGTGAAAGGAAATCTTCAAAGCTCAACAGATGCGCATAACAGCCTAATTTCCTCACAAGCCTGGAAGCACTACAGCTTTGTAACCAACCACACATGCACGGAGGCTTATTACAGTCTGTGCTGCATAGTCAGCGAAACATTCCAAACCACACAACTGTTTGCTATCCAACAGAAGTCCATACCATTTTATCCAGTGGCGTAATCAAATTTCAAAGTTGGAACTCATTAGGTTTCCATAACCGACAAGCAAACTTTTGACTCTATCAAAATCAAAGCATACATCCCTAAAGCGAAACTGCAACAAATCAAATAGCCAATAATTTGGCAAAGAATAGAATGGAGCAGTCAACAGCATTCCAAGTGGTGACAGCTACATATTGTACCCTTGTTGTAAGTAGTCTGATTAACTAGTCTGTAGTTTTTCAGGAATTGAAGACTGCGCGGATGTATAGGGAATCATAAACCAGTGTTGCTCTCATGACATGAAGAGGACAGGGACGCGTACCAATTGACCGGGACATGGCAAGAACACCGAGAACTCGATAGCCATTCCAATTGATGACCTTGCCCCCTTGGGCCTCAATCCTCGCATACTCATCTTCCCTGTTTGGCTGTAACAAGAAGAAGAGCCAATGAGCAACACACCATACAATCAAACTAGTAACCTGGACAGAATCCACATAGTGAGTGAAACAAGTAGAATAGTTGACCCGAGAAGAGATGGGTGGCTTACTTTATGGTCCACGGACAGCGTCAGGGGCTGCTTGCCCCGGCAGAGCACTGCTCGCGAGTCGCCGCAATTGGCAACGATGACATGCGATGAGCAGACAAGCGCAGCCACCGCTGTTGACCCCACGGTGTCTGGAGCCACAGGCTTGCCTTGGGTGGCCGCGTTTCCTCCCACCTCTGCATCAACACGGCTGAAGCAGTCCACAAAGGCCTTCTCCCAGTGCTTGTGAGTATTATTAGGGTCAAGAGCACTCAAGTCAGCGTCGGACGCGGCCTCCTGTGCCTTGGTGAGCTCCTCCGCCAGTACCTTGTGGATTCTCTCCCGGCAGTAGTTGGCGACCTGCAGCAGCGGGATTCATTGATCAGGGAGCTGGGAGGTGGAGTAATAATCGAGTGGTATGCAGGTGGTGGTGGTGGTGGTGAATCGACGCGCGCGCAACCTGAAGGCCGCCGTGGCCGTCGTAGACGCCGAAAAAGTGCGTGGGAAGGCGGAAGGAGGCCCGGTCGAGGCCGTCGACGGGCGCGTCGCCGGCGAGCATCCAGAGCGGGACGTGGAAGAAGGTTGGCAGCACGCGGGCGGCGTCCTCCATCTCGGGTCGTCGGCCGCACACGGACTCGAGCCCCCAACGCGGCACGCAGTCGAGCGCGAAGACGCTCCTAGCGGGAGCTGCAGCTGCGGAGGCCCTGGGCCCGGAGGCGGGGAGAGAGGTGGAGGCGGAGGCGACGAGGTCGTCGAGCACGAGAGCGGAGCCGAGGTCGGCGAATCCCTCGAAGTCGGCGGTGGCGACGCTGCTGCAGTCGCTGGCGACGGAGCAGGGGCTCCCGGGCGCGGAGTCGGGCTCCGGCTGCTGCGGCGGCATCGCGGCGGCTGGAGGAGCGGAGTCGTCTATGAAGTCAGCGACTGCGGCGAAGAGCTCGAGGCCCCCCGCGGTGAGGTCGTCCATGGGATTGGTCAGGGCAGAGAGCCATTGGCGGCGGTAGTGGTGGCGCTCCCGTGGCGTGATGCGCGTCGGGGAGTGGGGGTGCGTGGCGGGGGCTCGTAGGCAGATCTGAAAAGGGTGGGCTGGGAGAGGGACGGGACGGGATGGGATGGGATCGAATCCAAGAGTAGGTGAGGGGAGATCAGGGTGTCACGGGCGGTGCCCTGGCGGCGACGGAAGCCGCCCGCGGCCGCAGGCAGGCAGGCAGGCCGGCGCGAGTGGAGTTGAGCGAAGCCGCGCCGCCCCCCGCCCGCCCGCCCGCCCGCGCGCGCACGGTGGTCGGTGGAGCGTGAAAGGGCTGGGCTGGCTGGCCGATGCAGGGGGAGAGGAGGAGGAGGAGGAGGAGGAGGAGAGGAATGGCTGGGCAGCCACGGGGAGGCCCACCTGGCAGTGTTGGCCATGGACTGGATGGATTCGGTTCAGGCGCGGCGTGGGGCCCTCTCCGGACGGAGCGTAACGTGCTTCCTTTTTGGGGAGATTGATTGATTGATTGATTGATTTGTGTGAGCGCGCACACACAGAAGAAGAGGAGAGGTGGTGGCGTCACGTGGTGACGTCTGGGCCGTTGAGGCAGGCAGGCAGGCATCTGGGCTGGGCCCTCCCCGTCCATCCGTGGTGGGCCAATGATCGAGGGGGAACGGGAAACGGAAGTGACCGACCGAGAGACGGACTTGCACGGCCCACACGCCCACACCACGCTGCAGCAGCGGATGATGCACGGCAGGCGGCACGACAGGCGACGGCGACGTGCCCAAGTCTCCCTCGTCCCGTGCAACACGTTTCCTTTGCCTGCCTTTTTGCCTTTTTACTGTCTGTCTGCGGCCTGCTCCATCCATTCTGGTTTCTCGCTGCTGCAGCTGCACGCCTGCACGGCATGTCGGCGTCCACGAGCAGAGAGACACCGCCAGATATGGACATCATCAAGCGTGCCAAGATACGCGTTTCTATCTACTAGGCCTTGTTTACCTTCTTTAGTTCCCAAAATTTTTCAAGATTCCCTATCACATCGAATCTTGCGGCATACGCATGAAGCATTAAACATAGACAAAAACAAAAACTAATTACGCAGTTTACCTGTAAATCGCCAGACGAATCTTTTGATCCTAGTTAGTCTATGATTTGATAAAATTTGCCACAAACAAACGAAAGTGCTACAATAGCGAAATCCAAAATTTTTTCCAAACTAAACAAGGCCTTAGTTCCAAAAAATTTTGCAAAATTTTTCAGATTTCCTGTCACATCAAATCTTTAGATGTATGCATAGAGTATTAAATATAGACAAAAATAAAAACTAATTACACAGTTTGGTCGAAATTTACGAGACAAATCTTTTGAGGATAGTTAGTTCATGATTGGACAATATTTGTTAAATACAAACGAAATCGGTACTATTCACATTTTGCAAAAAAATTTGAAACTAAACAAGGCCCTAGTAGTATACACCGTCCTCTGCGTGCATCTTTTCTCTTAGCGCCGGGGCGTTGTTAGTTCAGGCTGAAAACAAGATTCTCCGTCACATCGAATTTTGCGCCACATGCATAGAGTATTAAATATAGACGAAAATAAAAACTAATTGCACAGTAAATCACGAGATGAATCTTTAAAGCCTAGTTACTCTATGATTGGATAATGTTTGTCAAATAAAAACGAAATTGCTACAGTTCCGAAAACTTTTCAGTTTTCGGAACTAAACAAGGCCCGGGCCTTGTTTAGTTTAATATTAAATATAAATTAAAAATAACTAATCTCACAATTTGTCTATAATTTGTGAGACAAATCTTTGAGCTTAGTTAGTCTATGATTGAATAATATTTGTCAAATACAAACAAAAATGCTATAGTATTCATTTTGCGTTTAGCGACGAAGCTGTAATTAGGCTCCGTTTATTTGAGTTTATGTGTCTAATCTATCAGTTATTTATCAGTATTTTTTCTCTTATAATAAATCATTAAAAAAGTACCTCTTGAAATTTCCCCACCAAAAGAATCCATAGAGCTCGACAATAGGCTGCAGTTTACACGCAAACCGGCCGGCCGGCCGGGCCAGGAATTTTGCAACAACGTTCGTCACCTCGGAAGACAGTACAACAGCACAGACCAGGGAATGTCAAACGGTTCACACCCACTCTTGCACGGAAATGGGCTACCAAAACCAACACCACTGCAAGCCAAATTAAACAACCCCACCTCAACAAACCAACTTCATTCACTAGCCAAACCTATTTTCAGACATGTTTGGATCACTTGGAGTTTGGATACATGGACTGCTCTCAATGCATATTTTCATAGCATAGTTATCAAAACTATAACCTAGGTAACCGAGCTAAATGAGTTTTATAAGGATGAAACTCCTCTCTCATCTGATAAAACTCCTTCATTTAATGATCCTGCCAAGTTAACAATTTTGCTTATGTGACACTCTATTTAGGGGGTGTTGGGACTGCTCCTCTACTCCACAAACTCCACTGTGGAACAGATCCACAAAAAACTGGAGTTTGTAGAGTATGTTTTTAGGTGCTCACACAATTCCACTTTTTTTTTTCTCGAACCGAGTGCGTGGAGCTGAAACCGTTTGGCTAAAAAATGTGGAGTGGAGCTGAAAAACATAGAGCAGAACAGTCCCAAACACCCCCTCAATGTGCATACCACTCACATAAAATATGCATTAAGACTTACAAAATATGCATTAAGACTTACCTAAGAGCAAATAACAGCAACTAGTTTATACTACTCGACACCTTTTAATTCACCCGTCTAGATAAGTTTAAGACTAGTCTAATCATCCAAACAGATCTTTTGAGTACTTACCTGCTATTGAATACTTACTGACACAAAAGAATAAAATTTGCCATGTTTGCTACTAGTGCAGTAACAGTTTTTTTTCTTCTCTTCCTTCAATAGGTGGATCTTTCACATGGGGCGATACTATTTCAATTTTCCCTCCTCTTTTTTTTTTTCCTTTCCTTACCAGAAGAGATTTCTTTTCCTTTGATGAGGAGCTTCCCTTGAACTTGTCTACTGAATTTATCGACAATTTAGCAATGTTTTTCTTTCCCAACAAATTAGCTCTTTGCATATGATTATGACAATGCCATAGGTAAGCACAAGGAAAACACACGGGATGGGACGTGCTTCTTCTTCTTGCTGTTTCTTTAACTTTGCTCTTGATACGTTTGTTGAACAACTTTAGTATGTGCTAGTACTAAACTAAAAAGTCCTATGATCAAAAACCAACCCGACCCACTCTTTATAATCTCTTTCTCTCTCTCTCTCTCTCTCTCTCTCTCTCTCTCTGTGTGTGTGTGTGTGTGTGTGTGTGTTCAGTGTTCTACGAGGATGAGGATGATGAATTCAGGGTGATCTCCCCAGTACAGTTCAAACAATAGTAGTAGCAAACAACCCAATGAATAGTGAATTCCATGGATGGATGGATGGATGGTTCCAACGAGGGAGACGATCCGTGGAGACCGAGTAGGCAGTAGCATAGCAGAAGAAGAATCTGATGGAACGAACCGACGACGACGACGA
>Ga0182004_10000163_pt1 | contig 31617 bp, 26 predicted proteins | sample Sormic07211540_1_FD_120479 | JGI IMG/M metagenome (GOLD analysis project Ga0182004, IMG submission 120479) | Endophyte microbial communities from Sorghum bicolor roots, Mead, Nebraska, USA - 072115-40_1 MetaG | ecosystem: Host-associated > Plants > Roots > Unclassified | place: USA: Nebraska...
AGTAGCTTGCGTTTACCTAGAGCCTAGTTTTGACTGGTTACTTGGTCTGCCGTTTCAGATGAAGTTTGACAGCAACCCGTTGTGTTAACATGCGTGGTGTATCAACCGAAGTTTCATGTTACCGTCTTTTTCTTTGGTTGGTTCGTACCATAGATGTATGTACTGGTCATCGATAGAAAAACCTTGCAGACCTGGAATGGCATGCATCTCAGTTATTAAACCCTGTTATTGCATATGGATTTTTGCGGATGGATTGTGCTGCCTTTGAGGAGCTGTTGCATGTTACATCATTATCTTCTCGCTCTGAATATATATTGTCCGGGTCGTTTTTATCTGCATCTTTGATAGGTCAGTTACCAGCCTACCATCCATCACTGATCACCATCATTGATCGGCAACACTGACTCCATCCCTGTGCATCACTGATCACCATCATTGATCGGCAACACTGACTCCATCCCTGTGATACCGAGGTGGCCAGAAGTTTGATCTCGACTGTTATTGTTGCCTTAAAAGGATGAAGCCATTAGCTCTGGTTTAGTATACAGTATACCTCTATCTTGTCGCAGAGCAACTGGCTTATTGCATTTGAGGAAAATTGTATATTTCTTTGTAAATTCAATTATTTGTATATAATAAAGAATCCTTGGGTGGGCTGGATTTTTGAGCTTATGGCTTCATCCACTCAGCTTAAACCGTAGCTGCATACATGTATATGTGTTGTAAGTTCTAAAATTTTCTTTTATTTTTCGTTATAGTAGCATACTCCGTATTCTATAAAATATATGGTTTTAAATAGTTGGTTATAGCATTTTCATAGCTTTACGCCTCCCTGTTGTGTTCTTACTTAACATAAATTGAAAATTGTAATGGATCATTGATTTTTTTTTTTTGGCAAGCATCATTGAATAATAATCAACACATGTATAAACAGTAATAGCAGGACGGCTGCAGCAACAAACGGTAGAAATTTTAACACAGTTTCTCCAAACTAGATAATGCTCGCAACGTGCCAAAATTAATCAAGTTCCACTGATGAATGTAATTAAAACACAAGCAGAACAAACCATCATCATCATAGCATCAACACGTTTCATTTTCCTCTTATATGAGAAAATAGTCTAGAGAACTAATCACAGATTGTCCATAATAAGAGCTACACCAATGCAACAAAATATAGGGGTTCATCTATTAGATGAGAATTCGGCATCATTATTCATTAGCTTGCTGTCCCATCGGCGTTCCCTCATGGTTTCGCAAAATTAAAGCATCCTGAAAACCACTGTTCAAAAAAACGAGAAAAACATTTAACCATGTCATCGGGTAACAAGAAACGTGAAAACCAGGTATAAAAGGGCCAAGGCAACCATAACAGGAGGTGGGTGGGTTAGTGTTCTGTATAAGTTCATTTTATCGATGGGATGGTACATGTTTGTCATCAGACCAAGATCACTTAGAAGATAGTAATATGCTAAGAGAATTCAATTAGGCAGAGCAGAAGAGTATGCCGGGATGTTCAAGCTCACAAAGACAAACCTTTTTGTGCCCACCAGCTTTTCCATACAGGGGACTGCTCTGCTCTTTCAACACATCTTTCAGCTAAAATAAAAGTTCGTGTTGCAAGGAATTCCATGAAGAACATAAACAAATTTAGCCTAGCTGCACTTTTTTTTTTTTGAAATGTCTACCTTCTTCTTCTCCTTAGGAGTGGAACTATCGCCCTCATTGCTGCTTCCCACCAGGTCAACTTGTTTTTCTGTACTAGCCTTCAAAAAAAGCCCATGCTGTTAGATGCTTCGCAATCCAATATACATGTTAGTAACAAATTCCACTTTAGTATAAGCACTGAACAAATTTTCTTTGAAAGGACTCTACCTTGGTTTCTGGCTTCACCTCACGTTTCTCCAGGCTGTTTCTTCCTAGTTTCTCATTGGGGTTCTTGACATTGATTCATCATAATTCAATGCATATCAGGAAGGAGCTCCATGAGAAGAACACAAAGGCACCAATTTGTTTGAGCTAGCTGCCCAATTTTCAGTGTAGACTATACTTGATTTTCATCTGTCTTATTGCTTTCATCCATGTCATTTCTTGCTAGTTCCTTCTTGGAGTCCTTTTCATCGGATTCATCATACAATTCTTATTAGTAATGAGTTACACAAACAGAAACCAACTTACTTGAGCTAGCCACCAAATTTCAGTGTAGAAATACCTTATTTTCACTCACACTGCCCCTTTCCTCATGATTGCCATTATCAACCAGTTTATTATCTGATTCATTGGAATTGAAATCTCCAGTAATGTCACCCCTGGTGATAGTAGGGCAGAAAAATACATCATTATACCTTGCACAGATGAAAAGAATATGTATGGGGATAAACATAATCAACCAGTGGGGAGAAGAACCTCCACCATGGTATTGTAATTTAAAAGGGACTGTATGGCTCTGGTCAAGAAATCCCCCGGACCCTAGCCTATGGCTGTTAGGGACGAACTTGGGCTGGCGAACACCGTTACCCAGGCCGGTGCAGCACACCTTTAGCTAGGCCGGCGACGCACCATAGCCACAAGCCAGCGAGGGGGTTGTTTTTGTGTGGAATACGAGGATTTGAACCCACATCTAGCCACACCACTGAGCTATAGCTCAGTTTGCTATCTGTATGGAATACTTGTCATGTATATATTATGATAATCGAGAAATATGTGTGCAATGACAGGAATAGTATGTTACTAGGTCATACATAGTAGGCTCTGCAACAGCAGAACATTCATCACACAACTCCAACATAATAAACAAGGTACGATGCCGGGGGCGATAGCAGCAGCAGGAAATTCAGATCCCGAAACTTGAGCCATTTCACAAGTGTGCTTGGTGATTTTGTGACTCACCAATGAGACCTCCTTCACATCATCATCGATAGTGAAGGATTTAGCACGGCATTTCCATTGAAGTTTAAGAATATCCTCCGTCTTGATACACTTGAAAACACATGATTTCACAAATGTTGTGAGCATATATAAACTAATCAGAAGATGAAGCTAGGAAACTTAGAAGCTCAACAGGACAACAAGGTGCCAGGCAGAAAGCTACCTTGTCGACCAGAGCTGCTAGCAGGCCATTCCCATGATCATCTCCATCGAGACTGAGATCATCGGCACCAGCAGCATTGCCTTCCCTTTGATGATTGCGGATGTAATACTGCCGGAGGTATATCTTGTATATCGATAAAGAAGTAACCAGATTGACTGGAAGTAAGGAATCCCATCCCCAAGCTCTCTCGAATGGTGGTTTCCTATCGAGGACAAAGGGGGCGTTTGGTAGAGCTCCCGGGACAGCTCCGAGAGCTGTTTTACGGCTCTCACAACCAAAGGGGTTCAGGCGTACCAGCTCCAGCATCGAATCCCCTGAAAACGCGTTGAGAGAGGCATGGGGGCGTAGGAGGAGCCAAAAGCAGCTCCCTCCAGCTCCTCCTCCCTGCCAGCAACAGTTGGACGCTGATGCCCTCAGGACTACACGCCCTCGATCTCCTTCCTCCTCGTGCGCTAGCAGCCATCCTTTTGGCGGAGGAGCTTGCCGGCGGCAGAGGCGACTGCGACGGTGCTGGAGAAGATCGGAAGGGACAGGCTGCTGTACGGGCTGCTGTCGCGGGAGCGCCAGGCGGCGGCCATGGGCGACGAGGTGAACCCCGGACGCCGGCCTGTCCCCCCAGTCGCTGGGCATGGCCATGGCGGCCTAGCAGGGGAGGGAGTCTGTGCGGACGAGATCCAGTTGGGGGGAGCGGCGCGGGCGGAGCCAAGCCCATGCGGCCATGCGGGCAAGATGTGGCTGGGTCGAGCATGGGAGGTAGAGAGAGAAAGGCCTTGTTTACTTTAAAAAAATTACAAAATACGAACAACACTTTCGTTTGTATTTGATAAATATCGTTCAATCATAGACTAACTAGGTTCGAAAAATACGTTTAGCAAATAATAAATAAACTGTATAATTAGTTATTTCTTTTATCTATATTTAGTACTCCATACATGTGACGTAAGTTTCGATGTGATAAAGAATATAAAAAATACAAAATATTTTGGAAACTAAACAAAGTCAAACAATAATAAAAGAAATAAAAAGAAAGGAAAAAAGGGTATTTTAGACCTTTTCAATCCTTTTCACCAGAATGAGAATCTATTTTGCCAAACAGTAAAAAAACAGCTTCAGCTCCCTTAGTGAATCTCCTCTATATATGAAGCCACGACTGAAGCAATTTTAGCTGGAGCCGGAGCTCTACCAAACAGGCCCAAAAAGACCGGCGACAGGAGTGGAGAGGGAAGCTGCTAACATTGACTGGGCCACAAGCCCCCAGAGCACGCGACCCACTGCCTGCTGCACATACCCGCGCTTCGGCTGATTTTTTTCTAACAAAACACCTCTCCTTGTTAGGCCTTGTTTACTTAAAAGAATTTACCCAAAAAATAATCGTTTCGCAAAGTCTATTTACAAAAAGACAGACATGCACATCCAGCGGACGGTGGCAACGACCCGTGGATGGGCTGAGGGTGGAGCTTGCTCCCATATATAGTTTTCTAGATGGGCCAAGCCCGATGGGCTGACACGGGCACGGCCCGAGAAAGCACGGCCCAAGCACAGCACGGTCCGACTACATCCGTGCACGTGCCTGGCACGGCCGACCTCGTGTCCGTGCCTGGGCTGCATATTCGGCCCATGGGCCAGCACGAGGCACGACACGGAAATGGACTTGGCCTGCTACAGGCACGACCTTTTGCCAGCAGCCGTCGGATCCAAACCCTAGATCATTTTCAGCCGTTGGATTCAGAGTTAGGGACGAGGTGTATATAAGCCGATGCCGGCTCCCATCCGAACCCTAGCTCATTTGCTCCCGGCCGCTGTGACTCGCCCTCTCGGTCTCTCCTCTCTCTCAGTCTCTCTGCTTCTCCATCTCCGACTCTCCGTCCGTCAGCCATGGCGAAAGGGGAAGGCCAGGGGCGACGGCGACGGCGGCTCGCCGTCATCCCCACAACAATTCCAGTAGAGGCAGCGATAGCAGCCTCGTAGTCGCAGTCGTCGGAGCTCCAAAGAAGCAGGTAAGATCCCCACCTCTTCTTCTTCTTGTCCTCTGTCCATGGCGTTTTCTTATTCTTGTTTCATTTTGTGCAGATCTGCTGATCCACTGCTGCTCGGAGCTGCTGCTACTAATCCGTCGTCGGCGAGGTAAGAAACCCTAACCCTACCTTTGAGCCTCTGACTTGTTCTTCTTTTGATCTCCTCTACCTCTAGCCTCTAACTTCTTCTGGTTGTTTTGGTTTTACTTTTGGTGGTCGCATGAGGCTACGGCCAGAGCCAGTGACGAGCGACCTCTCTGGAGATGAAGAGGATGACCGAGCCGACACTAGCCATTTGTATTTTCCAGTTTTCCATCTCTTTGTTAAGATGTTAATTGTTGTGTTTGGTGTAATGATGTTGTACTTGTGCTGATGAAAAAATGTTTTAGTGCCTGGGTCGACACGGGCGCTGGTGTGCCACCGTGCCTGCTGGCACGACACGACACGATTTCTACTCCATAGTGTCGTGCTTGGGCTGCCGCTTAGGCACGGTGGCACTAATAGGCACGGCACGATGTGCCGCCGTGCCGCATAGTGCCGTGCCGATGTCGTGCCTGTGTCGTGCGGCCCATCTGGAAAACTATACTCCTGTAGCAGTGGTGGCGATGCATGGGGTGGAGATTACAGCCACGACGATGGTAAACACGACCCCAACATAGCTCCAACATGAGGACGCTCGTGACGCGGTGGCGCCACCCCCAACAAATGGCGGTGGATCGGCTCCGACCCGGGTTTGGGCAAGTGGGTTTTCTTTTTCTTTATTATTTTTATTCGATTTACCAGATGCAAACCGCCTTAGAAAAAGGTCACATTATCCATAACATTTGATACATCGTGGTTGCCAAAAACGTCTCGGTAAAGCGTTTTTATCTGTCTCAGTTAAAAATATTATAGTAATGATACTATTGAGAATCTAATATGTTTTTAATAGAAGAAAGAGAAAATATTTTTTTTATTAAAAGCTATTCTCGTGCGCACATGTTCTAGGGCCTTGTTTAGTTCACCCAAAAAATCAAAAAGTTTTCAAGATTTCCCGTCACATCGAATCTTGCGACACATGCATAAAGCATTAAATATAGACGAAAACAAAAAAAACTAATTAGGCCTTGTTTAGTTCCTGAAAAATTTTGCAAAATTTTTCAGATTCTCCGTCACATCGAATCTTTAGACGTATGCATGGAGTATTAAATATAGATGAAAATTAAAACTAATTACACAGTTTGATCGAAATTGACGAGACGAATCTTTTGAGTCTAGTTAGTCTATAATTGGATAATATTAGTCAAATACAAACGAAAGTGCTACTATTCCTATTTTGCAAAATTTTTTGGAAGTAAACAAGGCCTTACACAATTTGCCTGTAAAATCGCGAGACGAATCTTTTGACTCTAGTTAGTCTATAATTGGACAATATTTGCCACAAACAAACGAAAAGTACTACAGTAGCGAAATTTAAAATTTTTTCACATCTAAACGAGGCCTAAGATAATGGAAAGTTATTTGACGCAATTCACGTTATAAGCTACAAAAGTTAATATTATTTCATAGAGCTAATAACTGCTCGTATATACAGTATTGTTGAAAATTGTCTCAAGAGAGAGAACAACGGTGAATCACATGTCAGAAGGGAATACCTTGTCGGGGTCCCTCTCTCTTGCTCTACTGGCGTGGCGCTCCGCCGCATCGAGCCCATAATATCGCGGCCGTCCATCCCACACTTGCCCTTCATCCCAGCCGTCCACCAACGCACCGTCCTTGCCCCGCAAGCCTCCGCACGAGGCCTGGAACTTTCCACGGGTCCAAAACCTCAATCTCGCTCTCTCTCTTCTCCCTTTCTCTCTCCTCCGCCTCCCCCCTTCCACCCTCGCGATCTCCACCTCCCTCCCCCACCACCCCCGTAACCCACTTCTGGGTGGGCCCCCACATCGCCGCCGGCGGACCCGCGCCTCCCCTCCCTACCTCCCTCGCTACCCGTGTCCCCGCCCCGCGCCGTCCGCGTCCCGCCGGACATGACGACCTCGCCGCCGCCCGCCGAGGTAAGCGTGTGCGAGGGGGAGATACCCTCCCGCCTCGGCCTCCGTTCATTTCCCTACTCCTCCCGCGGGACCTGCCCGCCGCATCGGTCCGCGATGCCGATGCCGCGCGCATCCCGGCCGTCAGGCGGTGCGGGCGCCGTCGCCCTAGGGCTCCGGGGTCGGTTTCCGGGTCGGAGTTCTGGCGTGGAGGGCTGGGCGTGCCTCCCCGTGCGCGCGTACGGAATTTAGGGTTTGGGGTTTTGATGCCTCCGCCTAGTGTTGGAGCAATGGATCTGAGATTGTGCCTCTCTCGTGTTTTTTTTTCTCGCAGCAACAACAGCAGGAGGAAGAGGAGGTGCTGGTTCCGCACGGCCCCCAACAGGAGCTGCCCAATGGAGCGCAGCCAATGGAAGGTCTGGTTGGCCATCTCCTCTAGCGATTATTAGTTCAGTGGGCTCATGTCATTATGCGTCTGTCAGCTAGTTAGTTGATGTTGTCAGCTAGTTAGTTGATGTTCTGTGACTTGTGGTGTGTAGATACTCAGACCAGCTGCCTAGATAGGCCGCATTTTGCTGTCTCCTATTTGCTATGATATTTTATCAGCCTGCTGTTCATCTGCGGTGTCGCTGCTGATTATTTTTTAATCTTTTGCGCAAATGGCGCCATTGTAAGTGCTGTGGCCAGAGTTATTGCTGTATAACACACATCATGATTGTTTATTTGCTTGTTATATGATTTGGTATTGCTATCCTGTATGGAGCTATAATTTCTTATGTAGTCTGTTCATTTTGTTATGCATTCATTTATAGCTTAGACTAGATATTGTATATTTGGGTGTTTCTAGATTATTGTTATACTATTCCCGAGGTGTTAAGTTGGGTTAAAGCTGGATAGAGTGTGTGGGCCCACACATTTGATGTCTTTATGTTGATGGAAGTTCTTTTAATTGTCATACAGTAATTGTAGGATTGACCATAGTTGTGTTTTCATATGCAAAACCACATTGACATGAGAAGTTCTCTAAGTGTGGTGGGTGCATTTTTTGTTACTATTTGCAGTAGGTTAGAGATGCAAAACGATTTTGAGCCTTTATGCACCATAGACATGGACTCTTTTGTTGTTTTCTTTGCTGCTTTTGTTATGTGACCTAGCATTTGAGTTTATCAGCTATTTATGATTTCTTCTTGTCATCGTGCTAGTTGTGCCTGCTGAGCCAGCTGCTACTGTGGAAAACCAACAGATAGAGGACCCACCAATCTCGAGATTTACTTGGACCATTGAGAATCTATCAAGAGTTAGCACGAAGAAGCTCTACTCCGAAATTTTTGTTGTTGGAGGCTACAAGTGGTAAGTGCCTATTGCTTTCCATTTTACTCTGAATTAGTATCTCTATTAATTTTACCTTTTTTTTTGCTATTGGTAATTGATTTAGTCTTTTCTGTTTTGCAGGCGAATTTTGATTTTCCCTAGGGGAAATAATGTTGAATTCTTATCTATGTATTTGGATGTGGCTGATTCTGGAGTCTTGCCCTATGGATGGACTAGATATGCACAATTCAGCCTCTCCGTGGTTAATCAGATTCACAACAAGTTCACGATAAGAAAAGGTCCATCCTTTTATCATGCCCTTGTTTTTCAACGTAGCACATGTCAAGATATTGATTGGATTCTATACTTTGAGGTTTCAGTAACAAACTTAGGTGTCTGACTTTTGATTATCGCAGAAACACAACATCAGTTCTCTGCTCGAGAAAGTGATTGGGGTTTCACTTCATTTATGCCATTGGGTGAACTCTACAACCCCAGTAGAGGTTATCTTGTAAATGATACTTGTATAGTGGAAGCTGAAGTTGCCGTGTGTAAAGTTGTTGACTATTGGAGTTATGACTCTAAAAAGGAAACTGGCTATGTTGGTCTTAAAAATCAGGGTGCTACCTGCTATATGAATTCTCTTCTTCAGACACTGTACCACATTCCGTATTTCAGAAAGGTACAAACAAGAAAATAACATGTCATTGCTCTTCTGCTCAACCTGCTCAGATAGATACATCTAACTACAGATATCTCTTGCCAGGCTGTTTATCACATGCCCACCACCGAGAATGATATGCCCTCGGGAAGCATCCCGTTAGCTCTACAGTCACTCTTTTATAAGTTGCAGTATAATGACAGCAGTGTCTCTACAAAGGAGCTCACAAAATCATTCGGGTGGGACATGCATGATTCATTTATGCAACATGATGTACAAGAATTGAACAGAGTTCTTTCCGAGAAGTTGGAAGATAAGATGAAGGTTTGACGTCTGTAAGGTCTTTCCTTTTTATGTCCTACGGTGTTGTTTACTGAACCGTTGTAGCTCTGACTGAATTATGCTTGTAAAATATTGATTCAAGGGAACTGTCGTAGAGGGCACAATACAACAATTGTTTGAAGGGCACCACATGAACTACATTGAGTGTATCAATGTGGATTTCAAATCAACAAGAAAGGAATCCTTCTATGGCAAGTGATGATGTTGTTTCCACATGAGTAGCGAAGTTTAAACTGACTGTTGTTTAACCTAGTTGTATATTCTAATGCAGATCTCCAGCTTGATGTCAAAGGTTGTCAGGATGTCTACGCTTCATTTGATAAGTACGTAGAAGTGGAGCGTCTGGAAGGTGACAACAAGTATCATGCCGACAAGCATGGCCTGCAGGTTAGTATTATGGATCCTGTGGTAGTTAAGCTTCTTTCTCTTAGGCAGCATGACCGTATAATCACAGGGCCATTGAAAGTTATAAAGCTGATTCTAACAAAGCTCACATTTATTTAACAGTTAGTACCTAAATAGAATTGTTGAGATAAGGACAAACTTTTTTCTTAAAGCAACTCAGGGAATGCTACTCAATACCACAATTCATTCAAATGATGTTTATGCAGTTTGTGCTAGGATGCATCTAAGGTGTGAAATTATTTACCAAGCAGTTAAGTGAAGTGTAAAGGTCATATTGTGCATCCTCAAAGTTTGAACTTTCTAACATTTCAAGGCAATTATAACATGACATATAACATTATCCAGAGTGGGTAGATTTGTGGGATAGTGTAATCATAGCACATGCTCGTACTTGTTTCTCATCTTGTTGATTTGAGACTTTATGATGTTACTGATCGGACCTTAGGGCCCTCTAAGGTCTCAGGACTTGCTTTGTATGCACACACAGACTCCTTAAGAACCCAGGAATTAGCAAATTAATCCATGCTGTAAAAAACTTACCAACCTAAGAGTTAGTGGGTGGCATTATGAATAAATAGACACCCAAATTTCAGTATGTGGACTCAAAAACTGGTTGGTGGCGGTGTGCACCTAGACCTTCCACCAACTGACCTAGGCTCCGGTCCTAAAGTAATCTACCCTTATTTATCAGCTTAAACCAATATGTAATAAATTGAGCTACTGCTTATGGTATCCCACAGATATCTGACAAGTGGCAACCAAAAACCTGATTTATCATTTCGCTGTATGTTTTTTCTTTACAGAAACTCTGTTGTTTCAGGATGCGAAGAAAGGAGTTCTTTTTATCGACTTCCCTCCTGTTCTGCAACTTCAGCTAAAACGTTTTGAATATGATTTCATGCGTGACACGATGGTGAAGGTTCGTATCAGTGCACTAAATAGTTTTCCTTTTCTTCCGTCAATTAATTTGCTTTTCAGGATTTCAGAAGGTCTTTAGTCATGATGATACATGACTATGTATTCATAGCTTAAGCAGAAATCTTAAGAGGTGCTTAACATGAACAGAAATACTGCATAATGTGGGCATTGGGTTCATTCTATTTTGGTTTATCTGGTGTGAATGGTGTCATCCGGACTTGGCATCGTTTGTTGGTAGTTTTCGATGATTACTTCGATTCCTATGTACTGGATGAAACAATGTTAAATTATTTTGGTCAAGTCAAAGATAGGCTGCCATAAAAAATGACTATATATTGTGATATTGTGTTGCACTGCTACCCTGGGTAAATGGGTCAATGATATATTCTAGGGTGATTGATAAAATTATTTTAGTAAATGTTAGCTGGAAAATCTGTGTTGATTAAATACTAACTCATGCATCTGTCTGTTACATTTAGAATCCACAATAACCATATGGAAAAGCCTAGCCTTTCTATCTTATGTTTCCTTTGAAATATTAATTTTGGTGATTTGTCAAAGCATCTCCAATAGTTTCCAAAAAAATAATTGGTAAATCAATGAGTTCTCCAAGTGGATAAAAAAGTTTGGAGCACATTTGCTGTGTTCTCTACCCATTTCTAAAATCTCGCTCCTAAAAGATAGAAGGCAATTTTACATCAGGAATCCTGGACTATTTTCAAATCACCCCAACCACTTTTATACTTTCTATCTCTCCTGTACCTTTGCATTGGGAACCCTGTCCTATTCATTCTTCCCCATGTCCTTCCACCTCCAGATTGGCTGATTGGCATGCACGCGTATATTTCCATGTGATTGTATGTTTTCCAAGTTTAAAGATTGGGAGTTGAGATAAGGAGTTGTTGGAGAGCGGGCTTTTTTTCAACCTTGCCAAAGAAATCAAGATAGGGAGTGGGTTTGGAAACTCATGGAGATGCTCTCATTTTGGACCTGTGTACCACTGTTTAGATGATATTAACAAGTGTGTGCGCTTGAAAATGAAGTTGCAATAACATGACTTCGTTCGAATGCTGACCTTTTTAGATAATGCATCTCCAAGTTTATGTTTATGGGTGTTTGGTTTCCTGGCCAACTTCTAGCCTGGCTAGAATTCTAGCCTGGGCAGCCTTAGCCTGCGCCACCAAGCCTCAGGGTGTGTTTGGTTGCCTGATTTATTTTGATACTGTCACCTCTTCTCTGAATTGGGAAGGTTACCTCCTTTGGGTTATTTCGTTGAACACATGATAGGCATCGAGCAGGGCACAGCAGCAGCAGGTAGCAGTGGTATTGAGCATGGCACACAGCCAGTACACAGCAGCAGGTAGCAGCAAGGCGAGCAGTGCAAGCAAGGAGGTGATGGCGTGACGGAGAAAGGCTTGCCACTGCCCTGCCACCGTGCCTTCTTGCTCACCAGACGATGGCCCTGAACATAGGCAAAGCATGCGATGCAACGGCCACCAAGCAAGCAAGCAAGCAATCAGAGCAAGCAAACAATCAAGGGAGCTCGGGCTCGGTCACCAGCAGACGCCGAGGAGCTGGTAGCCGCGGACACTGGGGAGCTCGGGCTCGGGACCTCCGTCGGTGACCTCCAGGCTCTATGTCGAAGGGCACCACGACGCGGCGCCGCCGCCTGACGACGGGAATCTGAGCTCGTGGTCGATGAAGAGCGCGGTGGTGGGCAGGCTGTGAGCTGTTGCCGCCGCCACCTGGCTGCCGGCTGGTGCCCTTGTACAGCGACGCCACGGCTGGTTCCCTGGATTTTGCGGTGTTGATCTGATTCCTCCGCGTGACCTCCGAGGTGCTCGAGCTGCTCGTCCTGTCCGTGCTTGTGAAGCACGAGCACAGGCACCACTTCATCCTCGATGTGCTGGAGCTTGTCGAGCGCTTCCTCGCATCCGAGCAGGACGCGTCCGCACGAGGAGAGTGTGCCGGTCATGGAGGGAAGTTCTGCCCGCAGCCATGGAGATTTGACGGGAAGGAGCAGCAGAGTTGAGGAGAAGGACGGGGGAGGCGAAGGGGAACAAGCACAAGGGCTTGCTCGGACCTGGCTAGGATTGAACAACCGAATCGGTCGTTCTCCTGGAGCCGGACTAAAGGGATACGGATGGCCAGCTCTAGCCAGGCCTCAGCTCACTTGCAGGCAACCAAACAGGCCAAAAAGCAAACTGAGTAGGCTCGATTAGACCCAACAAGAGCAAACACTAAAAGTGGAGGATAAATGGCTCTTAAAATCATAGTCACATAAAATGGGTTTGAAGGCATCGCCCCTCAACCCAGGTTCGTTGACTCCGACCTAGATTCATGAGTTCATTTTCGACCCAAAGTGTAAAAATCTCTCGCAAGTAGCGTACCACGTTCGTGACCCCGTACCTTGACCCCATCGACTCAGAAACTTTATGATATGCAGAGCATTTCTGGTCATGGAAGTTGAAGAAGTATATGCTAAAATCTGATTACATGCAAAAAAAAGTTTATGCTCACATATAATTTGTAATATCCTACACTCGCCAGATATACATTTTTCTTCTTTTGTCTGTTCTTTTCATGTGAAAGTATTACTCATCTTGGGCTTGCATAAACAAAATGTGTTTATCTGGAACAAAGTTCCTAAAGTTTTTTTGCTTTATTGTGACCATGTGACATTTATCCTTCTATATTTTTAGTTTTTAGCATGTTAAGGTACTTACCGTCCATTGTGAACCACAGATAAATGATCGCTATGAATTCCCACTTCAATTGGATCTTGATAGAGATGGTGGAAAATATTTATCTCCTGATGCTGACAGGAATGTGCGTAATCTTTATACCCTTCACAGGTTAGTATATTTTCTGTTTACTTACATGCATTAAGATTTCAAATATCAGTGATTAGAGATGCCAAGCATTGATATACTGGCTATCTGTTTCCAGAATGATATTTGTGAATTTCTGGCCTTACAATATGGCCTGTCCGTGGACTCTGATAATCACAAATGAGATGATTCTGACATAGAACATAGTTATTGTTACGTGTTGCTTGGATTTTGTATTTTGTCAGATGTTAATATATTAGCTATTCAAGCAATAAAATGTGTTGTTGATTAGATAAACAGACATGGTATTTTTTTTGGGGGGGGGGGATTTCAAACCCTAAACCTTGCTCTGTTACCATGTTACTAACCTTTAATGTTTTAGAGTTTAATTAATCTGACCCTTTGGGATAATAGTCATATATATAGAATTCCTTATGGGCCATATAGGCCTTGAGATGCTTAACAGTCTTCTTAAAACTTAAAAGGTGTTAACTGGATGCAATTTATGGTGATGCATTTATTAACTTCTTAAAACTTAAAAGGTGTTAACTGGATGCAATTTATGGTGATGCATTTCTGTTAATAATTATATCGGTGCAGCTCATAACGAATACTCTTACAGTGTTCTTGTCCATAGCGGTGGTGTTCATGGTGGGCATTATTATGCTTTCATACGACCTACCCTTTCTGATCAGTGGTATGCCTGCTTCATCTTAGAAACATTTTGCGCATGCTTTGATGACTAGTTCATTTGATCATGTCAAGTATTCACTGGAGCAAAAAATTCTCAGGTTCAAGTTTGATGATGAGCGTGTGACAAAAGAAGATGCAAAGAGGGCACTGGAAGAGCAATATGGTGGTGAGGAGGAGGTATGTTTCAATTTATAAGGCTACAATTATTGTCTTCGGTATCTTACAAACATCAAACTTATCAATTTTGTTTTGCAGCTACCTCAGACAAATCCTGGATTGAACAACACTCCCTTCAAGTTTACTAAATATTCAAATGCATACATGCTTGTGTACATTCGTGAAAGTGACAAAGACAAAATTATCTGTAATGTGGATGAGAAAGATATAGCAGAGCATCTTCGGGTAAACTGTCCCCTAAGATTTGAGTTTCATTGTGTCTTCTTTTGTTGGCTCTAATACTTAAATCTGCTCTCAGATTAGATTGGAAAAGGACCGTGAAGAGAAGGAACGCCGGAAGAAGGAAAAAGCTGAGGCACACCTCTATACCATAATCAAGGTGTCTCAGTCAACCTTCTGTGCATAGAGCATGAATTGTCATAGCTTCAGCGTCTTTTTCTGTTTCGTTTTGTTATCTTACACCCCTGTTATATAGGTTGCAAGGGATGATGACTTAAAAACTCAGATAGGGAAAGACATATATTTTGATCTTGTTGATCATGATAAAGTCCCAAGCTTCCGTATCCAAAAGCAGATGACCTTTGCTCAGTTTAAGGTAATTACATGATATGAGGGTGTATCTTAGCATGTCCTACCAAAGGAATATGATATATCTTCAATCTGCTAGCTGTTACTCAAGGACTCAAGTAGTTTTCCCAGTGTCACATGTTACTGTTAAAAGCACATTTGAGTTTATCTCAGGCAGACCAACTGCCTGTTCATAGTTCACTATAAGAATTTAAGTGGTCATAAGCTTTAAATGGTGCAATAATAGATTACCTTTAAGAAATGTGTTTTGTTGCCCCTTTTCATTTTTCACACCTGAGGAGTTAGGGTTTGTATGCTGCACTCGTACTCACATCAATCCACGTGTGTAGGAGTGGATTGAAGTGGAAATTAGTTAATTTTCCACCCCCAATACACTCCAAGACACATGGATGAGGTGAATACGAGTGTAGCCAAACAAGGCCTTGAGGAATCATTTGATGGTTGATCTAATAAGAAATTTTCATTTTTTATAGGAAATAGGATTTAATTTCATAGTTGTCATACTGATTACTCATCCATGAAGTGCTTTACAGGAGGAGGTAGCAAAAGAGTTTGGCATTCCTACACAGTTTCAGCGATTTTGGCTGTGGGCCAAGCGGCAAAACCATACTTACCGACCTAACAGGCCATTGTCTCCTCAAGACGAAGCGCATACTGTAAGATGATTTCGTTACACATTGAGTTGGACAAAACACAAAAGGATGCCTTAGCAATCATTCTTTTCTAGCCTTTTTTATGTATGTTGTGCTGCACTCTCAGGGGAGCATTTTGATTTACAGAATACCCACCTCAAACACAAAAGAAAGAAAAAGTCTGTTACCCTGTTTTTAGGCCATCTGTGTTGTGCTTGGAAAGCTGCATGATGCACACTAATTTTACAAATGTGTATTTGAGATTTTGAGTCGTCAGTTTCTATTACTGTTTTGTGAAGTATGCTTCTTTTGGATGTTAAGGTCCTTATTTCCTTTAGTTTGATTCGTACTTTAAGTGATGATATCATACATGCAGTATATGAATTAGTTCAACATCATTAATAATTTACATAGCAATGACATACTTTGTTGCCGTTCTAGCCATTGTAAAATCCGTTGCCTTTTCTTGAACTCAGTTTTACTGTGGGGTTTATTGTTGAGATGCTACCTCTATGTTTTTTCATCACTGTAAAGGAACATGCCAGTTCTAAAGGAAAGCATTTTATATAGGTTGGGCAGCTAAAGGAACTGGTGAACAAGGCCCACAACGCTGAGCTGAAATTGTTCTTGGAAGTTGAACTTGGACTGGTAATAGCTTCTTTCCTGCGAGTTTTTATTTATTTGAGGTGCAGAAGGTGTTTGACTGTAATCCAAAGCTTGCCGCTCCTCCCTTAGGCAAGTTTGATCATACTAGTAAGGTGTTTGCTTGCTACTCATAAGTTAGGCATGCCAAAATTGTTTCCAGCTTGGCCTCACACATAATACGTAGAAAGAATTGTGGCACCAATTTTTTTCGCCGCACTGTTGGCAAGTTAAGCAGGAAATAATGTTTGCCTCACTTGAGCATCTTGGGATGAACCATAAGGACCTAAATTTTCACACTTTCTATTTCACCAACACATTAATATAGTTCGATTTGAAATTGATAAGATCTATTCTCATTCTTTTGCGGGCAATGTAGGACCTTAAACCTCTTCCTCTCCCAGACAAGACTAGAGAAGATATATTTCTTTTCTTCAAACTCTATGAACCAGAAAAGGAACAGCTGCGGTACTTCTCATACATTCCAACACACTACTATCTGTCATACACTCAATACTTGATTTTTCGTTGGATATTTACTCTTCTACTGGATGGAATTTTCAGGTACGTTGGTAGGCTCTTTGTAAAGGCTTCAGGAAGACCACAGGACATTCTGCCGAAGTTAAGGATGCTGGCAGGTTTTTCACAAGATGATGATATTGAACTGTATGAGGTTAGTCTAGTTTTTTGGAAAGGTTACATTGCCAATGCTTATATAATAGTATGCACATTGTTCTGGTTCTATCTTATTGTTTGCCTGTGATGATATTTATATAGGTTTCTAATTATTCCATTTCATTATCTTAATGCATTTTTTTCATCAATTTTAGGAAATTAAGTTTGAGCCCAATGTGATGTGTGAATACATTGATAACAGGCTTCTGTTTCGATCTTGTCAGGTAATGCTGAGTGTCAGGTTGTTTCTACTTAATAATATCGTACTTATTTTTTGTGATGCTTTCTTACCTGGACTTATTCATGTTCGCAGCTTGAAGATGGGGACATAATTTGTTTTCAAAAATCTTCAAAGCCAGATAGTGCTGACCGATATCGATTTCCTGACGTCCCATCCTTTTTGACGTATATACGTAACCGACAGGTATCTAGAGTGTCCCATGTACTAAGTTGAACTTCTCTAGTTTTGACCAAGATATAGAAGTATGCACAACACCTACAACACAAAATTAGTTTCATCAAATCAACCATGAAATATGTGTTGATAGTGCATTTATTTTGTTTTATTGATGTAAATATATTTTTCTATGAATTTGGTCAATATAAGAAAAGTTAATCTTAGGACAAACTAAAACGACTTGCATTTTGGAATAGGCGTACTGAATGCTATTTGAGATTTAATCCCCCAACATTGTACATGGAGGATCTAAAAGACAACATTTGTGCTAAGTTTTTTTTTGGGTGCCTATTTTCTGGTCGATGATCAATTACAACACAAAGCTGTGTGAACAATACAACATTTCTCCAGAAAAGAAAACAAACACTTTGTTTAACATCTTTGAATAATATATGATTTTGCCCGTAATCTCGTTTGCTACATTTTGCGTACTACTGTTCTCTAAAGATTTAGTCTGTGATTTACATCTTAATCATGGTTCAAAAAGGCGGTGCCTAGGCTCCGCCTAGGGCTGATTAGTCGCAAGTCGGAGGGTGTCCGCCTCGCCTAGGGGGTAGGCGGACCCCTAGGCGGCGTCAGCTCGTCAGCGGCGCCGGTGGGGGAGGAGGTGCGGGCGGGCGGCGGCGGGTGCGAGTGGCGGCAGCAGGCGCGTGCGGAGAGGGGATAGGCGATGTCCCTCCACCGGTCTTGTCCTCGCCGTGGATGTTGGACGGCAGTGGGTGGAGGTGGCAACATCGACGGGGGCGGCGGTTGCTGCGGCCGATGGAGAAGGAGGCAGCAGTTCGGGCGAGATGGCGGACTCGAGCAGAAGAGTTCGTGTGTTCGGGAGGGAGAGAGAGAGAAAGGGGAGGCCATGTCGGTGGGGGTTACAGGCTTACTACTTGGGCTTTTAACTGGGCCTTCTTCTCCTCTTTCTCTCCAATATTGACCACTTATCTCCTTTGTTTTCTTTTCTTTTAAGTATATATGCATGTATTAGTCACCGCCTAGCCACTGCCTTGGAAACGCCTAGGCTCGCCTAAGCTCGCCTAGGCTCTAGGCTATGGGCCACTGCCTAGATACCGCCTAGCACCTTCTTGAACTTTGATCTTAATGCTATCATATGATTTATTCTGCTGTAATATTTAGGTGGTCCACTTCCGTTCACTGGAGAAGCCCAAGGAGGATGATTTTTGCCTCGAGATGTAAGAATTGGGACATGTTGTGATTAGCAAACTTGATACTCTGTACTGCTAATGAAACCTTTTCTTTTCCCGTTTTTTTGTATATAGGTCAAAGATATTCACATATGATCAAGTCGTGGAAAAAGTAGCTGAAAAACTTGGCGTGGATGACCCATCGAAAATTCGGCTTACATCACATAATTGTTATTCGCAGCAGCCTAAGCCCCAACCAATAAAGTACAGAGGCGTTGAACGTCTACTTGACATGCTGATCCATTATAACCAGGTCACTACATTCAATTTTGATCTATGTTACAATTTGTTTCCATGCAAGTGAAGTGAAAAATAACATATATCTTTTCATCTGTCAGACTTCTGATATTCTGTACTATGAAGTATTGGACATACCACTTCCAGAATTACAAGCGCTGAAGACATTAAAAGTTACATATCATCATGCCACAAAAGATGAGGTTATTTTCCTGGACTTTCTCAATCATGGTTGTTGACCTTTGTATGTCTCTTTGTCCTAAAATATGTTTTGTAAATCATCAGGTGTCAGTTCACAGTATAAGATTGCCAAAAAACAGCACTGTTGGTGATGTGCTAAATGATATTAAAACGAAGGTATCTATTTATTATCCCTTGTTTTTTATTTGACATACTCTTTTTATGGGGTCCTTTGCATTTGTGAAATTAACTTATGTCTTGTATCGTATCAGGTTGAGTTGTCTCATCCCAATGCTGAGCTAAGATTACTTGAGGTCTTTTATCACAAGATATACAAGGTGCTAATTTGTGATTAATTATGTTGCATTTATGTTTTATTGTGTACTCCCTCTGTCCCTGAATGCTTCAATTCCTAGAATCTGTGCTAGTCAAACTTTTTTAAGTTTGACCAACTTTATAGAAAGGAGCATACATATCTATGACGTAAAATGAATATCTTATGAAAATATATTCATGATAAATTTAATGGTACTAATTTGGTACTATAAATCTTAGCTTTTTTTTCTCTAGAAATTCGGTCAAAGTTTAAAAAGTTTGACTTAAAAACTCTAGGAATTGAAGCTTTCAGGGACAGAGGGAGTATGTACTTAGTTAGGGGCATGTAGGCAAAAAATAATATATGTATTTTGCTAAGTACGCATGCATCACATACTAGCAAACTTCACAGGCTTGTTATTTAACCTGTAATAATTCCTGCAGGTATTTGCAGCAAATGAAAAGATTGAAAACATTAATGATCAGTATTGGACACTGCGTGCAGAGGAGGTATGTTATTTCATGCTTCACAACTAGGTTGGTTTTGAAAGGTTCTTATTTGTCTCTTACTTACCAATGGCTACTTTTGCCTTCTCTTTCTAGGTTCCAGAGGAGGAGAAAAACCTTGGTCCCTTTGATCGTTTGATTCATGTATATCATTTTACAAAAGATACTCAAAACCAAACGGTAATAATGGAAACTTGGCTAATGTTCGTCTGTATATATAAAAAATAATACAGCTTAAGTTCTAGAATCTAGTGGTGCGATTCTTTTGGTCATTAATTCATTGTCACCCATAGTCTCAAGTAGTGTTGGATGACTTTGGTTACCTTTTTTTCCTAACTGTTGCCTCAGTGGGTGTGCCTTCAAATATCCTTTTAGATAAATTTGTATTTCGTTGTGCTGTGTCAGGGTGTGCGCGTTATACATGTTCACTGAGTTAAGCAGGTTCTAGGAATTGATCCTACCTTGGTGGGACCGTGGGGGTGTGCTGTACACCCCCCACGTCCAGTCAGAGTTGGTTGAGTTTTTTTTATCGTGGCTCTAATTCTTTCTATTTTCATCTGAGTATTATTTGTTGGATATATGTTGAAAATAAGTGCTATCTAACAGTATCTTTCTCATCTTGTTCACATAATTCTAGTAATTTCCCTTAGGTATGTATATATCTTGAGTACAGTTGTCTTTAATAACTAACTATACTGTAACAGTAGGATAAATTTGCTGAAGTGATACTTTTGGGCATTAGTTACTATTTTGTATCCTTGTTATACTGTACGTTTGACATTATAATGCTCATTCTTGCTCAATTTTCTTTAAAATACTTTAGGAGCCTCTGTGTGTTTTATTGGCCCTGGTTGAGTAGTCCTTGTTCATGGTAATCTTGTACTGTGGGTGTGTGTGGTGTCCGGGGGCCTCTCTCTCCTGTACTAGGAGTGGAATCTTGACCCTCCTATGGACTATTTTTCTTCTTAATGTTAATGAAATGACACATAATTCTCCTGCATTATTCGAGAAAAAAAAAGATATATGACGTTGGGAGAACAATACTGCTATTCAGTAACTGTCAACGTTCAATCATTCTGATCTTAATAGCATATGTATACTGAATATTTGCATTGTTCTCAACAGCAAGTTCAGAACTTTGGAGAGCCTTTCTTTATGGTTATCCGTGAGGATGAGATCCTATCTTCTATCAAAGAACGTATACAGAAAAAGCTTAAGGTTCCAGATGAGGACTTCTCTAAGGTAATTCTTTATATGTTTCGATATGTGTAGGTTCCTGACTTCATGTTATATTTTGTTCTTAAACCATTTGATGTCTTGCTTGTACATCTTGTTAAGAAGTGATGGTGGAACATGCATGCTGGCCAGTTTTCAGCACTGAATTTGCCCTCTAGCATTCGAAGGTGCCAAACCTCCCACAGTGCATAATGCAGCCAAGGTGGACCACATTGGCAGTCGCCCACAATAATTGCCTCCTAGGTGTTAGGTGTCACCCCACTGCCTAAGTAATTAGTGCCTAGCATTTCTATTCTTTTAATATTTTATACTTCTCAGTATGCTGACTAATAAAAGATCCGGTATTTGGTAAGGCTTAAGAAACATCATTAAGAATGGGCTAAATGGTGGTCTGCTTTTTGTTCATGATAGTCTTCATTTTAGCGAAACAAGCTTAAGAAATCATTTCTGTGCCATGAAAAATATGAATAGAGATGTTGGTATTGTACAATAGTGCAAGGGTCTTATCTTGGTGATTATATGCATGTGAAAACCATAGTTTCGGCAACCTCAGCTGTCTTTTGATGGTCAGAGTTTTCTGGTCCAACCTTGTGTTTTTGACAATTACTGAAGTAATCTGCAGTTATTGTGAATTACATGAACAGTAGCGTTGGTTGGTTTCATTGTCTGTTTGCTTGTAAGTAACCAAACTTTGCTATTTGGACAGTGGAAGTTTGCATACATTTCACTTGGTCGTCCAGACTATTTTGAAGATTCAGATACTGTAGCCGTAAAATTTCAGGTACAATCAGGCTTTTATAGCTGTTCGCTGAAGCATTTATTGTCTATATCTTCTTTATGTTGCCAGCATCTTAACTTTATCTTTTTGACATTTAACCTTATTAAGAGAAACATGTACGGAGCTTGGGAGCAGTATCTTGGACTGGAACATCCAGACACCGCTCCTAGGAAGGCACACACGATTAATCAGGTAGAGCTAACACATTGTTCCCATTGCCTTGCATTTCTACTGATTTCACCTTTTTTGTGATCTGTAATGTCTACTGTGTGCTCATTGTGCAGAACCGGCATTCATTTGAGAGACCTGTAAAAATTTATAACTAGGCATGTTAGAAATTTGAGGGATGAGCTACCAAAGCAAGGGCTGAAATTGCTGTCTTGAAATAAAGTGTGCCATAGCCCGGGCATGTTGCTCAGGTTTTTCGCTGGAGCTGTTGAGCTAGTTCAGGAGACTTTTAAGTATGATCGGGGTGGCTTCTCATCTTTCCCCGTTTTGCCCCGGATATATAAAGTTGTGCAGAGATGACCCCACCGAACAATGTCTTTAGTAGATAAGCCAGTATTTCCCGTTAGGTGACTTTATACAGTCGAATAGGCGACGTTTTAGTCGATCACTTTGTTCAGTTGGTGCTAGGAAGCCTTGAGCTGTTGAGGGTACTTGTCCTGCTGTATATTATTGACGCGGAGTGTACAAGTCTCTGTTGTTGACAATTACACGGTGTCTTGTAATTTCAATGATACATTTCTACATCCTTTCGTGTGCTTGATGTTGGATGATTTCGATTTGGCATTAACAGCTAGACATTTCGTGATGTTAGATATTATAATAATTACTTCCTTTTTCAAATTATAAGACATTTTTTGTTTTTTCATATACATTGTTTTCACTATGTATCTAAACGCTAAGTGCATAGCAAAATCTATGTATTTAGAAAAACCAAACGTCTTATGATTTGGAACGAGGGGAGTATAAATAGCAGGACAATTCGTTTCCAAAACTGACGATGCCTATTTGCAGGTTTGCGGTAATATCTAGACTTTTTGTGTTTGGAATGAGGGGCAGCTTGTTTTGACGCAATGAACCTGATTACCCTTGTTTGACGTACGTCTTGAATTCGGTTTAGTTCCATCTGAATCCAAAAACTTTTTATTGTTTATCACATCAAATTTTGCGACACATACATGAAACATTAATTATAAATAAAAAATAACTTATTACATAATTTGTTTATAATTTGCAAGACATCTTTTGAGCCTAGTCTATAAACAAAAATAGTATCTAAAAACTTTACTCAAGGAACTAAACAAGGCCTGACTTTGTTGCCACTTAGCAAAAAGGTCAGGCACAAGCAGAACGGGTCAAACAATGAAGATTTATCTCACTGCCGCACAGCAATGACATCAGTACAGAGTAATATAAACGGGCACTCATTTTAAAAAATATATAATTATTTTAATAATAGATGTGCATCCATCTTACAAAACTATCTTTAAGGGATCATAATATAATATGAACCCGTACAAGTTTGGCAAAAACATTGTTGTGGAATATATGCGGTGGAGAGAAAAAATACAGAATCAAACATAAAAAAAAAATGTTACAGCCAAGCAAAATTTATCTCAACTAGGGCATTCTGAGAAGGCTCTAAAGCCATAAGTCAGAAATATACGCCTTGCTACACGACAGAACTTCGTTGGTAATGGCAATCTACATCATTTTTGAGGAAGTCAATCTATGAGATGGTTTAACCAGAAACTATCAACCAACGATCAGTTTTGTCCTGCGTTCCATCATCGATCAAAATGGCATCACGCTGTATTTAAGTGGAGATGGTTGATTGGAGAAAAGCAAGACGATTCTTAGTTAGAGAGATCTTCTCGTCTGCCTCAGACGCTTTTTCACGAACTCCACGAACAATATCTTCAGGGGCCTTTTCTACAAACTGGACCACGAAAGAAGTATACACCATTAAAAGAGGAAAGATGTGCCTTGAACGGTATAAATATCTCAGTGAACCAAGCAGAAATAGGCACGTACACTAGGGGAATTGAGGCGTGCAACAAGAGCATCATACTCTGATTGCATCTTAGAGAGGCGCTTGGAGAGCCGCTTAACCTCTTCAGACACGTCAACCATATCAGCCAAAGGTAGATAGGCCTCCAAACCCTCATCAGCAACAATGTGAACCGACTGGTTTGCATCACCTGCCAATTTAGGATACAGATAGTTGTTGGCAAACTGCACAAAGAAATGATACGTTTGAACACGCACAAAGGACGCACCTGGTGCTGATTCAGTAAAATTTACATTCTGAACGTCAAGCTTTGAAAGTAAAGCTAGGACCTGCTTCTCCTTCTGCAGGTGTAAAATTCCAAGTTGTTATGAAAAAGAAGGGAACATTAAAAAGAATGATTAAAGATTTTTTCTTGAGACTAGAGGTATATGACAAAATAGGTATACTGTGAAAATACATTCTGTGATGAACCTAGTGCTATCAAAATATACGTTTGCTTCAAACTCCTTGAAAAATCGCACCATCAAAAGGATCATGCAATTAACTGTCAAACAAAATGGACATGCAAACTTACCGATACATATTCCAGGACATCTGCAGTAGCAACAACAGAAGCTGATATCCGTTTAGCTGGCTCAACAGAATATTCTGCTCGAACATTTCTGATTCCTCTTATCTGTCATCGCATTGGCAGTCAAATAAAATGGCTACCATGAACTGTAGCATCTCTCAAGTGAGATTGTAAAACTAAAGTGCAAAGTTTTACCAATGATTGCAAATTCTGGAACCTTTTGATGGACCTCAAATCCTTAGGAAGGCCAGTGGTAGGCCAGGGAGTAACCATAAGTGCTTGTTTTCTGTATGGAAATGCCTGAAATAAGAACAATAATAATATTCTACTGATGATGCTGATGAGGGGCGTGATAGATTTATTGAAGTAATAATCAGCAGTTATGTACCAATACCTGCCATAATTCTTCAGTCACAAATGGCATGAAGGGATGCAATAACTTCAGTATGTTTTCAAACACATACACCAGAACGCTCTGGGCTGTAGCAGCAGCGAACTTGTCACTTGAGTGGTAAAGCCGTGTTTTGCTAGCTTCAATATACCTGAATGACAATTAATTGATGAATTCTTAGTGTACAAAATACGAAGCTTAATTCCCCTGGTTGTAGTTCAAATCCAGTGGCTGGTAGAACGTATGTTATTCTAGTCAAAAGCTAAACCTTGTTTCTGTTCATTCCTAAAGAGCAGCGACATGAGATGCATAAAGCACTGAAAGGATTCTACATGCACAAAAATGAGCAAGACTTGAACGATGTTAATAACTAGGAAAAAGGAATCGAGACAGGCAGATGTTCTTGTATCAAACCACATATAAGGTTTAGTTCATGAATTACTATCAGCTCCCTGCTCCTACCACGTAATGCAGACAAAAGTTAGCAAATTTAATTCTCTCTATCCTCATCATTGCCAAACAAGATTTATTAGATACACCATGAAACATATTTTAATAGTGCATTTATTTGATATTGTATATGTTAATGCATTTTTCTATAAACTTCAAAGTTTGACAAGTTTGACTTAGGACTAAACTTGAACGACTTACAATTTGAAACAGATGGGAGTATATAGTTCTCATCTACCGATGGAACCAGAAAACTTGTTGGAGCATGTCCATGTAATAAGAAATGGACACCAATGGAAATAATGTTAAGCTCCCTTTTTTACAGGGAGTGATGTTCTTTTTCCCAGATCCCTCTATCCTCATCATTGTCAATGAGTTAAAAGTACTACACTATTAGATCAAGCCATAAATATCGAATGGTTCTAAGGAATCTAGTTCATTTTAGGATTTTCCATAATCTTACCAATCAGCAAAATCCCCCCAGAAGAAATCATATATTTCTCTAGCAGCATCTCCAAAAAAAAACTTGTCATAGCTTCTGCTGACCTTATCAATGAGTTCATGTAGTCCTGTAACCTGGATTATAGTTTATTCTTGTGATCAACAAACTGCACAAAGCCAAATGATATAACGTATTAACGGACTTACCACCCAGCATTCTGGCAATGGCAGTTTCTGGAGTGATGCTTCTGAGTCGAACTGGACAAAGAGATGCAAATGTATTAGGAACAGCTTAAAACTTAAAACACAAATTTAGTGTGTATTATGTGCAATTTGAAGTTCAGTGAGCAACCTTATTTGCTAACAAGACATCCCATGCCGAGACATCACTTTTATCAGGCAAATTCTGCAACAAAAATTTGCCTGCGTTCCACAGCTTGTTTGTGAAAGCCTTATTTGATGTCAACCTTTCTATAGAGAGATTGAGGTCCTGAAGTAAAAAAAGAAAAAAAAAAGGTGTATTAACAACATACAAATTTAATTGCACAACAAATAGCAAAATAATAAATACTGTATGAAAAAACAAACCTGCCCTGCAGTGCCCAAAGATAGTGTAAATCTCAAAGCATCTGTGCCATAATCTTTGATGGTATCTAGGGGATCAATGACATTCCCCAATGTCTTCGACATTTTTCGACCCTGGGAAGTACATTGTAATTTAGCATCTCAGATGAATGTTAAAGCTAGGACCATATCAAACAGATTCCACAAGGGCCTACCCAATAGATCTAACATGTTCATCAGGATAAATTAGATAATGAGAATCGCTGCCCCCAACATGTAAAAGATTTTTTGCTTTATGACCTCAAATCTGTAGTGATGAAGATATAACAAGTGGCCAGCTGCTATGGATCATCTACAGCCTACAAGTAGAAAAAACATGAGGCCCACACAAAAACGCATCCCTTGTAAAGTTGTACCCTTTCGATGGATCCTGAGAGGTGGGCAGCATGTGGCAAACAGGCAATGGTCACAGCAAACAGTAGATCCTAGTAATAGGGTAATGATATCATTTAGGGGGCAATTAATTTGAGGAACCACCCATCCTACATGAGGTGGTGTATCATGAGTTCATCCCATGAAATTTGGTGGAATGACTCCATTCCTTGTGGTTATACTAATTATTAGCTTGTGAGAGGTGAGGTGGTGGTGGATCAATCCACTCCGTTCCACAAACCAAACAAAAAAAGTGAGTGAGAAGGCGATGGACCACTCCATTCCTCAAATCAAACTGTCACTAACATGATTCCAAAAAATACCTATGCCTTTTTCATAATCTTATTTAGAAGTTTGACCATGTTGCTTTTGCACCACAAGAAAAGGTTAGCCTTGATTATTGGCCCCTGAACAACAAAACATACACTCTGCCTCATCTCACCTCAGCGTCCCGGATAAGGCCATGAAGATAGACATAAGAAAATGGTACTGATCCTGTAAACTCAATTCCCATCATGACCATTCGTGCAACCCAGAAGAACAAAATGTCATGGCTGTGAAGGAAAGAGTCAGGCATCAATGTAAAGAACAGAAACTTGCACAAGTATTAATCCACAGACAGAAGAAAAGGTAAATCAAACTGTTGCCGAAACTAACATACCCTGTCTCCAGAACAGTTGAAGGATAAAAATGCTTATAATCCTCCTTGGAAAGATCAGGCCAACCAAGTGTGCTGAAAGGCCACAGAGCACTGCAGGACAAATAGCAGCAATTGAAATAACAGAAACTATAGTAGTTTTTATTTTGACAGGTAACAAAAATTGGCATGGAGCCAACTATGTTTTTTATACTTATATATTTCAACAGAAAAGAAGGGGCAGGCGAACCACCAAAATACAAGCAAAAGTAAAAGATCAGAGAAAAGGGGGCAAAACGCAGCGTTCAAGAGGCCAGCAAAAGGAGCAAGCCACAAAGGCACAGAGGATCTAAGAACATTTAACTTTAGTACATGTAAGAAGTATGTATAAAAAGGGATAGGTGCAAGGCCAGTCAAGACCTAGAGCCCAACCTACAAGGTAGGCTGTCAAAGAAGCTCAAGGCTCACAAGCTACTCGAACTCGACACGTCAAATGCACATTTCGAGCTCAGGTCAACTAAGAAATGAGCTAACCTCGATCTTTTACCAGGCTGACAAGCTTTTAATGAGTAGCTTGATTAGGCTTGTCCCTGCATTTTCTCTCTATCTTGTTTTCATGCACCAAAGAGTCTTTTGGCCCAAGGACCAACTACGACCCAAGCAAACCCACAAATTCCATCCTCCGAGTCTGAGAGAACCTTGTGATGCCACTCCCCATGTTGACCTCATCAAGACCGAGGCCTGAGTGGTGAGGAAGCACCAACCTTCCCCTTCATCTCTGCCACTCCTTGTCTGAAAGTTACCTTTGTCATCTCCTCCTTTGCTGAAGATGTACCAGACTGCCATGCACACTCCCTAGAATCATCATGACTCATGACTATTTTCTTCTCCTCTTGCTCCTTTCTTCTCGATTTGTCCACTGGAGCGGATTTTGAATTTTGATCGTTGTCTTTTTCGAACTCTAATGATTCCTTTGAGAACTCACTCCTCTTCCTCACAGCTTCAGTGAACCGAGCTTGAGCTTTGTTCAAGCCGAGCTCAAGCTGGATAAGCTCAGCCACTATGGGCTTGCTCGAGCTTGACTACACAGTGTGATGAGCTCGACCCTGGGCTCACTCAAGCTTGGTTTGTTGACAGCCCTGATACAAGGCAGGGCTAAACGAACTTAGCATCTAGCAGGTGAGGCTCCCATCTTTTAGATCAGCTCCATGTCGATCAGTTACATACTGCAGAGAAAGGAGAGAAGGCATACTCCACAGTGCAAGTAGTTCAAAATATGCAGGCCATGAAACATTTACTGTTATTCAAGGAAAACCCAAACAAAACTTTAAAATTTACAAGAAATGTGTTTATAAAGCTGATGCTTAGTCCCAAAAATAGGACTTCTACTTAAAAATTCTTGCACCCCCCCCCCCAAAAAAAACCGCACAAATAAAAAATATAATCAGGCAATAAACTAATACATAACACAGAAAAAAAAATGGGACCACAAAATTCGCAGAGGAAGACAGACCTTGAGAACCAAGTATCAAGAACATCAGGGTCTTGATATATTTCAACTGATTTTCCATATTTTTCCTGAGCTTTTGCAAGTGCCTCCTCTTCAGTTCTAGCAACAATATAGTCTTCTTCACATTTCTTTCCAACAATATACCAAACTGGTATACGATGACCCCACCACAATTGTCTACTTATACACCAATCCTTTATGTTTGTTAGCCAATGATTATATATCTGCAGAAGAAGCACACCAAAAAAGCAAAAGGCAATAGTTTCTGTAAAAATACATTCAACAGCCCTGATTTTGCCAGTTTATAATCATACAAGCTTAAACCTCTCCCTCTTCCTCTAAAGGGTAAAGTGCATTCATGCAGTACCTTCTCAAATCTCTCCGGAAGAATGGTTAATTGCCCATTTTCAACAGCATGGAGAGCCTTTTCAGCCAATGGCTCCATCGTAACAAACCATTGCTTACTAATCAAAGGCTCAATCACCTAGGATCAAACAGAAGTAGGTCCATCAAACCCTGTGGAAAATATCAACAACAAAAAATATCACTAAGAACAGGAAAGGGATCACACTTCACCACCCCGTTGAGACCTAGGGACTCGAAGTGTATAAAGTTCTTTCTTTACTGCCAAGTTAGTCTCAACAAGGTCAGACCACAACTTTTCTCGGGCCTCAAATCGATCCATACCACTGAAAAAAGGAGAAGAAAGATAGTACCAGAAACATGTGATGTGCAAAGCCATAGAAAGGATTTCTGCAAAAATATAGCACTTCCTTTTCCACATGCATCAGAATAATTACAGCTTTTGTAGTTTTGTACAAAAGGTCAAAGCCACAAATAGGGTGCCTCACTCTCTCTCAAACTTTCTAGAATACAAAGTCCTGTAGGTTATGTTAAGAAGGTCATTATTTAGTTGTTTCATCCAGTGCCATTAAATAGAAGGCATCTTAAAACTATATGACAGAGAAGCTGTTTGGGCCTGGGCTGGTGCCAAAGCCCATTAGTGTTAGGGTTAAATAGAGATAAAGGTCGCTTGCTTAGGGGTCAAGTAAACCTCTCTATATAAGGAGAGGAGATGTATCAATCTAATCAAGCAAGATATTAGAAGGAAATCCCTTCTCTCTTGTCGGCAGTGGGCAGAGCCCCGCGGCTGGCGTTCCTAGCGCCCAAAACCCTAGACTCCTCTCTCGCTCTCTCAGCCGCCTCCCTGCGAACAGTACCCGCGGCTACTGTAGCGCGGGTACTGTTCACTCCTTCAGCCGGCACTCCCTCAACCCTAGCAGCCACATAAAAGAAGCATATATGGTCTTCAGAAAAAAAAAAGCATATATGGGCCTATAAGTAGCCAAAATACAGTGTCTTTGTAAATGATGCAGCATGAACATAAAGAAGAAATTACACAGAAAAAATGTGAACTAACAAAAAAATCACAGATAAGAAAACTATAGGTCTGTTCACCTGAGTTTGGAGAGAGAGAGAAATACATACCTGTATATTCCAGCAACATCATTTAGTGTACCATCTTTGTTCATAACATTAAGAATTGGCAGCCCAAGCTTTCGAGCAATATGATAATCATTATGATCATGTCCAGGGCTAATCTTCAGCACCCCAGTCCCGAATTCTGGATCAACATACTGTAAATCATAGAATCAGTAGTTACATTTAACAGGAATCGTGCAACTCATAGAAGACATGAAAGGGAACTTCTAAAGAAATTATTTATCTCTTAAAGCCCAAAGAAGGCCACAGTACCTCCCTTAAGCACTCTTTTCTATCTCTAGATCTATTTGACTGAATTTCCAAACATAATATTGGAATTAGGCATTCAGAACTCCAACACAAATGATAGTACATAAGCATGAAGCCATGAGCATGCAGATTACTAAACAAGAACATATAAGGATGAAGCATTTATATAAAGCATGCACACGAGCAGACCAAACAAAGAGCCAAAGAGTCAAAGACTTCATGCAGAGTTGCAGACGTCATCCAAACTAGGAATGGAATGATCGGCAATTTGGCATAAGTCAGAACTTAGCTACAGAACCAGTGAAGTAGAAAGCATCAGTAGCACTTTCTTGACTTCAAATAACAGCAATTGCATAAAATAAGAGAGCAATGGAACCATGTTAATGAGTTGTTTTTGGCATCTTGTGGCTATATTTGATTCATGTTGCAATGCCCTTTGTGAAATTGCTTCAAACATAAAGGATATTCAGTTTCGTGCTTACCCGGTCAGCAATAATAGGTACATGCCTCCCACATGTCAACGGTACAATAGCCAATTTGCCAACATATTGGGCATAACGCTTATCCTGTATTGCCAATTGACATACTAGAGATAAGATTTCTACTAAACTAGTTGTTTGAGAAATAAATAACTTGACATAGTTATAACAGAATGCAAGAAAACGTTACTGCACAACACTGGAGAACTCGTACCTGTGGGTTAACAGCAATTGCAACATCAGCAAATAGAGTTTCAGGTCTTGTGGTCGCAATAGTCATAAAATCATCTCTGCACCAAGTATAAATGAAATATTTGTAAGCAATTTTCGTCAATATACAGTGTCAATAATGTTGCTTGATTTCTCATATTATCAGATAATAAAAGGTTAGTTGTACATCATGCAGTCATTCTCCAGAAAATGAAAAATTGAATATAACATGATGGAAACAAGAATCTGGTGGCAACATAGACG
>Ga0182004_10000164_pt1 | contig 31616 bp, 21 predicted proteins | sample Sormic07211540_1_FD_120479 | JGI IMG/M metagenome (GOLD analysis project Ga0182004, IMG submission 120479) | Endophyte microbial communities from Sorghum bicolor roots, Mead, Nebraska, USA - 072115-40_1 MetaG | ecosystem: Host-associated > Plants > Roots > Unclassified | place: USA: Nebraska...
AAAGGGCGGGGGGTTGTTTGTTTTTTACTGCCTTTGGGGGGGGGAGGTGAGAAGGGTGGGTGGTGGCGGCGCCCCCCCCCCCCCCCCCCCCCCCTCTCTCCCGGGAAAAAACGTTGGCTTGTCCTGTTTCAGCTTCATCTCTCAGCCATGCTGTTTTTTTTATTTTTTTTAATTTTTTGCATTGTAAAGGTGGCGTCGACGTTCTTTCATTACCAGTGACATGCCGATTCTTTCTTTGGTTCCTTCTTGGTTCTTTCTTTCTTTTGCAATTCGTATCACAATATGCAATTATGCGATGTTATTATGCACTGGAATAAAAGCAGTCCTTTACTACAGTACTTTATTTAGGTACACGTTTCAATCTTCAGCTAGGGAAAACAAATCTTGTCTTAGTCCACTTTGCGAGTACAGTACATAATTATCTATTTAGGTTTACTAAGATTGCAAACATTTCTATCAGGAGTGTATCGAAGCAGAGAGAGAGAGAGAGAGAGAGAGAGAGAGAGATCATTGACATATAGTGGATCTTATTAGAAATGGTTCACCTAGTTGCTAGAATTTTTTTTAACTATCATGATACTTTATTTTGATAAAAAAATAGGGTAATATGGGTCTTATAGAGAGGACAGCAACCCAGGTAATTAAATTTGGCAGCCTATCTAGTACATCTTTTAGTGGAGGAAGAGAGAATAATTACATTGAGAATCTCCAAGAGATCCTCATATTTTGTTCCCCAAAATATAGTGTTTGCTCCTAAATCGGTATGAGGAAGGAAAAAAAAGTCATCTCCAAGAGTTTCCTATATTTTATTCTATTTTTTTCTCAGCACTTTTTCCTACGACTCGGTCTTATGTTTTCTATGAGAAACTCTGAATTTGTTTCTATACGTGTTTAAGCCTTTCCACCAAATCTTTCTCTCTTGCGTTTTTCTCACCTGGAACCTTGTCTTTCTTCCTGCTTACTAGACGGGCCGAGAAATTCCAGATGAGCGGTCCTAGGCGGCGCGCATATATGCGGGCTCGGGATAAATTTTTGCGAGGTTGGGAAAGATGCTAAACCATTGAAGAGAGTTTTTTCTTATTTTGCTAAAAAAAATAAGTATGTGAAAGCTAGAAGACAAACCGTTGGAGTTGGAGATGCTCTTAAGCAGATATTTGTATTTTTTGCACTATATATTACATCTGTAACTTATCAACCTTTATATTATCAGTTTATCTCGGAGTAATGTTTAGAGTTGATTTATTCAACAAGTATATATACTCCAGAATATGAAAATATTTAATGAAACAGTGGAGGAATTTTTTTTAGTCACCATTCACCTAGAATGTATATATAGGCTATTTTTGTTTTGGAATATTTGTTTATTTCCCGGTTATGAAGAATCTTCTTACACCTATAAAATGAAGTAAACTTGTATAGCTAAAAGGTAGAGTTTCGGCGTCCTTGTACTCAGCCTTGTTTAGTTCATGAAGAAAAAAAATTTCGCGACATGTAGCGTTTTTGTTTGTTTGTGGTAATTATTGTCCAACCATGAACTAACTAGGCTCAAAAGATTTGTCTCGTCAATTTCGACCAAACTGTGCAATTAGTTTTTATTTTTATCTACATTTAATACTCCATGCATGCGTCTTAAGATTCGATGTGACGGAGAATCTTGAAAAATTTTGGTTTTTTGGGTGGAAGTAAACAAGGCCTCATTTGTTCAAACTCATGCCTAGCATTCCTTGATTCCTTTTTCATCAGTATATACACATCGGTACCAGAGCGATAGGTCAAAATAGTCTTCGCACAAAAAGTACCGCTCTTTGAGCAAAAAACATCGAAATCTAAGTAGAAGAAGTTTTCTGTTATGAGACCGGGACATATTGTAATGGACAACTCTTATGTACACGTAATCTAGTCCTAACTATCACAGCTATCACACCAATTTCATTCATATAGGAAGAGTATCTGGAAAGATTACGGCGTTGCATGATACTACTACGCAAATCTAAAGTTCTCTCGTAATACCTCACCAATGTCTACTTGTAGAGAATCTAAACAACGCAACCGATGCACACTACTAGTCACACGCGCACACACACTGCAGTCGATCTACTAGCTGTGCCCTGGGGACATGCATATATATGCTCACAACTTGTGGTCTACTCGTAGCTAGCTGGCTATAGCGTGCAGCCAAATGACAAGCTCCAGACAATCACCTCGATGGCACTACAGATAAACATTAGAATCGTTTGATCCTGCCTGTTTGTTTTATCAGCAGGCTCCCCAGAAAACCGTTACGGAGTTACCAGACACGAGAGGAACGTACGGCCATTGCTGTCGTGCCGTCCGGAAATGCAGGGCCCAAGCTCTGAAGGTAGAAAACATGCATCACATGGACCATATGACCCCCAAGGGCGCAAATACCAAGCCACACAGATCGGGTGACAGTAGGCAGGCAGGGAAGCAGGCTCTCGCTAATCTAGGATTAGTGTCCTGCTAATCTCATGGCAGTGGGGATTAGCCCCGGACCAAATCCGCGTCAGTGGACTGCCAATGGATTGTCTGGTCCAGTGGAGAGATGTGTTTCGGGCAAATTTTAGATTTGACTCCACAGTGTCATGGAGAAGCGCGCAAAATATATTACCCTTTAAGTGGCTCGAGGCATGATTTGGTTATTTGGGGGAGGTACTGCCAGTGTGCAAGCTTCATTTGTTCCGACTTCCGAGTGACTAAGGACAGTCCTAAGCAAGAAACTATGGGATAGTTTTTTATCCTTGATATGTTATGGAGATACTACACGTAGAAACTATATTACAAGATGGATAGTTTTCTATAAAATATTTTTTAGCCAATTCAGTGCTTTTTCTTTTTTATTATCTACTCCCTCCGTCTAAACAAAATTTAATTCTAGGTATCTTAAGTTTGACTAAAACTATATAAAAATACAAATAATTAAGATATCAAATAATTATCATTAGATTTGTAATGAGATATATTTTTATAATATAGACATCATAACATTAATATTTTACCTATTTATTTGGTCAAACTTTAGGCACTTTAAGCAATAATGCACCTAGAATTGCATGATTTTCTAGACAGGGTAGTATGTATCACACAACTTCTATTTTGATTATTGTGTCAATAAAGTTTCTTGTATAAGAAGTCATTTCCTTCTCTCTCTCTCTCTCTCCTCTAATCCACATTTTCAATATTGCATCATCATTTCCACTTACTTTGGTATCTTAATTAATAAAACTAGGATACTGGTTAGCCACTAATAATTGCTACCACATCACTTGCTACGCCGCAACATCACCACCCATGGCCTTCGCCACCATTTCATCTTCATCGCTACCAACTATGTCCTCAACTACATCATTGTGCACTCAACGTGCGTGGTCATCGTCAATCTGTTTGTATTGTTCATTGTCCATTTCGAACACCATCGCCACAACATCCACACCGTTGGCCTTATGCTAGATCATCTAAACCGGTCTTCTCACTTCATGCAACAGAACCTCATCGCTAATGTCATCACTCTTCCTCATCGACCAAGTCTACTTCGACAATAACGGGCTAAATATGCACCTTCAACCCCCATTTATTTTGGAATTTTGTGCACCGCAATAATCATCGAGGCCTCTTTGTTGATCCCTTAGACACTAAGTACGATTGAAGCCCTTTACCTAGTATATACAGTGTTGGTAACACTATTTATTGCCTTCGCACTCGATGATTCCACAGGCCTAGTAAACTCAGTGCATGCTTCGTCCATGGTGGCTTGACTGCATCATCCTCAGCATCTACCTTCTCCCTCAATAATTGTGCTAACACATCACAGTCTTCATCTAAAGTATCTTCTCCTTTGAGCCATGATGCCTCATCATTCCCCACGGCGTCATGTGTGGCAACCTCGAATACTTCAGTAACCTTGGTAGATCCATCTACTACGCCTATCCTACACAAAGCATACTCAAACATAGCTACTTGCCCTCGTGCTCGGCCACCTTGATATCGGCACAAGGGGCTATTGTCTTGCTCGAGCTATCTCGTGACACATCAACTGCTAAGGCTATAGAGGGATATTAGTTAACCAACTTACAGCCTTTGACTTTTTCTCTAGTCTCACTATTTGTGCTGCTCTGCCCTTGCTTGTGGTGTGATGTTAGAGTACTACAAATATATGATTGCTTTGGTAGGATATAGATAGAGTTTGGGTTTATTCCCATATGATCCCAACTTAATCCCTTGTTAGTTGGGCATCCAGCTAATAACTATCTCACTAGCGGTCCCAACCTTCTGATAATACTAGGTAATATATTGCGAAAAGAAACTTTTGTTCTCACGAACCTCTATTCACTGCTCATCAATTAGTCATAAAAGGTCCTATCTCTTGTAGTGTACTGATAGCCTCCAAAAGATTAAGGGTATTGTATAGACAAAAACCATAAACAGGTTCAACTTTTATAGCTCTTGGATTTAAAAAAGCATATAGGTAATAGGTAGCTAACTAATAGTCAGCTAGCTAATAATAGTTGTGAATTATTAGCTAGTAGATCCAAATAAGAACTGAGTTATAGCATAACTATTTCTAGTTAGAGACGTTTTATGTTTTAGCGAGGTCCGAATCTATATCTTTTATAAAGCTAATCACCGTTGTAAGTCTATTTCAACATATAAGCCATCCATACGATCTGTCACTAACTATATATCCACATCATCTCCACTAATAACTATATTATTCCACTAGCTTCCAACATCTTAATACAAGCTATGATCTGTATCATCTTCAATTAATTTCATTCCTAAATTCTCTGTAATTCCCGCGTCAATGCGATTGTATCTTGTAGTAATCACAATGTCGAAGACGACACTTGCTTAATTTGAGGGGCCCCAGCTGGGAGTCGATCGGGTTGCAGCAAATCAAGTGCCCGAGGGTGTGTCCTGGACCAGTGGACCAACTTTAACTTTGCACTTGTCTCTCAAGTCTCATCATGCATAGAGACCATAAAAAAAAGGTGACGACCCGATAGATGGAGAGCGTGGTCGCTGGAAAATTTTGTTTGCGTCTATCGTCGATCGATCGATCTGCCGGCCGGGTTTGCCACTAGTCGCTTTACACATTAACTCCGACGAGGATGGCATCAGGAGTTAATGACACCCACATCTTCTGGGGCTCGGTCGGTCGGAACCGATACACATACACGCAACATGCCGGTCAGTTTTTCGTTGCACGTTTAGCTGGACTGCTGCTAGAGACGCGGTCAGACGCCAGCACGTACGTAGTAGTACTGCTCCAAGTAGTACTATAGCTTAAGCACGGCAGTGTACTGTGTGCTCCTTTGATTGCTGAACCCTAGGCTAGCTAAGCGGACTAATAGCTAGGGCAAATGCGGCATGAACCATATAGTATCACATTGTATAAGGGCCTGGTAAGTGATACGATCCGATTTGTCCCGGCGTCTCTCGGACAGGGCTGTCACAGCCGTGCCGGTCGATCCTTGGACAGTATCAGCGGGAGGTGCAAAGTCGGCAGGTGGCCGGTGATCAGGGGGGACACGAATGCGTCGCAAGTGTTAGTTGTTTGTGTTCTCGGTGGATATGCGTGCCATCACCTCCCAGGGTTTTTGGTTTCTCTCTCTCGGCGAATGATACTATGTGCTGGACGACGAGAGTCGAGAGGAGATGAGATCGAATTTTATCACGTTGCGTCTGCATGGGAATCGAAGAAGCTACTAGCGTGTGTTGACATATATAATCGATCGATTTGGGTGTTTAGTCAAAGTAATCGCAAGCTAGCTAGCCATAGATATAGTATACGCCCTAGAGATCTAACAAGATAGATATGCAAGGTGGCAATAATCTCTGCCTAAATTGCTGCACCTAACCCTAGCTATAGTAAACTCACCAACTCCGATCCGCGCCATCTATAGCTCGAAGAAAAAGATCAAATGGACTCGAAGCAGCAGTAATTGGTGGGGTACGTTGAGAATAGAAGAGAGAAGTGCACCCAGAGCATGCTGCATGCATGCATGCGCATATAGAGAACGTGGCACGTCGTACTGTCATGCATGATGGAGGACAATGCGATGTGGCGCGTAGCGACGGAGACAGGCACCATGGCCGGGCCTGGCGACCAAACGGCCCTTAATCTTGGCGAGCGTGGCCTCCATACCGGCCGGCCCTCTATCGCCCGCGTACTTCCTGCCGCAGCAAACGTACGTCGTCCGTCCGTCCCCGCCGGCCAACCGCCACCGCGGGCTCCATCTGTATATATGGTCCCGGCCGGAACATGTATATATATATATGCCGCGCGCCTCCTGCCAATTAATATGCGTGTCCGAGCGCGGCGTGAATGCGTGATGCACACACGGCGGCCGGCGCGCGGGGCCGGGGCCGATGCCGATCCCACCCCTGGGCTGCCGCCGCCTCGCGCGCGCGCGCGCGTGCAACAAACGCAATCGGCGGCCAGCGACACGGGCGGGCGGGAGACATGGTACGAGCGGAGCGGTGTTTTTGGGCGTGCGCGCGCGCGTTGCGGGGCATGGGCCGCCGGCCGCCGCGCGGCTTGTGTGCTTGTGCAGGCCGTACCGTGCGTTGTGTAGCCATGCATGCATGGGTCGCGAGTATGTTTGTGTAGCCGTGCATGGATGGTCGGCCGCGCGCCCGGGTGGGGCGTGCCGCCGTCGTACGCGTTCGTTCAATTCCTTCCTGGATTTAGGCGGGCTGCTGCCGGGACCGACGCTCGCTTTTGCTCCATCGTCTCTAGCTCGATCGGTGGCGATGGGAACGTGCAGCACGCAGCTTTGTCGGGCTGGTCAATAAGGTTGTGATCGAGCTTAATTTCGGGTGACGACGATGATATGTGTGGAGACGTGGAGTACAGTATTTTTACTACGCGTGGAGACGTGGCGTAGTTACTGTAGTTTGCTTTACTACTCCAATGCGTACGTAGTCCTTTTCGGACTTTCGGTACCCTAACTTTATCTGAGTATATATGCATGCAAATGCACAAATGATTATCAGCATCGTCCTCCAAGATGAGCTCTCCGGATGATCAGCATGCATGCAAATGATGAGCTCCGGACGGGCCATGTGTAGATCGGCCGGCAGATCGCGCGAGAGGTGCCAGTGGCTGAGGGCATGTGCCCTCACTCTCCTACCTATTGGATTCGCTTTGAGAAGTGTGCAAACACACATCTCAATGCGAATATGCTTTGAGATGTGTGTTTGCACACTTCTCAATATGAATTCAATGGGTGTGAGAGTGAGGACATATGTCCTTGAGGAAAAAAAAAAACGCGTTCGCAAATTAACTTCCAAGCTATAGAAGGGCACCGTCCGACAATTCCACACGTATGGACGGCATACCCGGGTAATTAAGTGGGCAGCTGTGTGGGAGTCGAGTCGGTTTCACTTTCACAGTTTCACCGCTGTCAAAGGAGGCCCAGTAGGTATATAGTACAGTAGTACTACTTCGTAGTATGAATGTAGCCAGAAAAGAACAGCCGATACAACCATATCCTGTCGCCGACCAGTGACAAGGTCGTGTTGTGTAGTGTAGTGAGGATAGAAATTAAAGGCCTGAACAGTGAAAGACGTCCGGCCGTCTCCATGCATCATGCACGCTAGCTGTGCGGCCTTTCATCTCTCTCAGGTCACCAATCTTTTGACCGATTCAAGCGTATGAGACAAAAGAGTTTGTCATGAAGAAAATGTGAAATGACAAGAGTACGAAGAGATAAGAGTTTCCCGCCTTTCTGTGTTGTCGTTGGTGAACTACTGATACTATACCATCATGTTTTTTTTGCTTCTCGTCGCATAAAAATGAGTTGTTACTCATCATATATACTCTTAGATATCTAGACTAGAATTCACATCGACGTTTCATCTACATTATAAATATGCGAGGAGTTCACGTGCGAACGTATTTTTGCAAGCATAAAGACATATATATACTATTGCAGGCAGTCCTTGTACATTTCCATAGGCTTTTGGTTACTTCTGTAAATAACGGTTATATACAGCCGTCTCTATTGCAATTTGCATAGGAGTGTACTGTGTAGGACACCTCGCAGTCCTACTGTCTCGTACTGCTGCCTACGACACACCATGTTTTCTCAATAGTGGTCCTGTGTTGACCCCAATTAACTGTTCACTAGAGGACAAATAGACAATGTGGTGTTAGGGTTGCGGCAGGAAACACACCCACCATATAGGTATGTTTCACACCGAGACAACCACCTTTAATTTGAGAATTGAGAGGACGCTAGCTAGCTTTTCTCACTCCATGCAAGATTCTTGCCCGGACGCTACTAGCTGCTTTATCTCGTTCCTGCATGCCTGTGTAGTGTGACCGTGTTTGTGACTTGCGATCGGTCTCAATTATTAGCATTTTGAAACAGATAATTAATGAACTGTCATGTCGCGGTAGCCAGACAAATTTTCTTCTCCAACCTTAAACGGAAACTCTAGCTAGTAATAGTAGTGGTGGTGGTGGTGTACTTTGGCCGCTTGGAAGGAACTTGCATGCATGGTCGGCACTCACAATGTAGACTCTATCATGGAGTCTAAAGTTATTTATTACCTCGAAAAATGTAGACTTTGAGTCTAAATAAGACTTGGAGTCTTATTTTTTCTACCTCTTTCTTCAATAAATATGCTGCCACATCAGCAAAATATCATAAATAATATTTAATTAATTGTCTTGAACTATATAATAGAGTCTTGTATTGGGAGTGCCCTTACGAGCGACGACAGATGGAGCTGGGCAGGCATGCCCTACACTGTAGAATCTTACGTACAGCACGAGGAAAGCTGATCTATGACTATGAGCATGCATTTGGCCTTTTCCATTGCACAAAATTAAGTTGAGTCCCAAGCTAGTACTGGTCGCTTCGCTGAGAAAAAAGGACCAAAGATTTCGACGCCCGCGTACTTGAATTTGGCAGATTGCACAACATGGGAGTGAAAAGTCCTATCGTCGCAGCTATCTACAGCACCGCCGATGCTCTGTAGCATGACGGGTTTGGCAGCTTGCAGCCTACTGTACGTAGCATGCATTCACGTACACACCCCATGCCCATGCAGGACGTACTACTCCGTCTACGGTCTATCCAAGTGGCGGGGGCCACATACTGGCGCGGTGCCGGCGCTTTACCGTGCCAGGAGGAGACGAGGCGCCAGGCGCCGGCCGGGGGTTTCCGGCCAGCTGTGCTCGCTCAGGCTCAGCCATCAGCGACGCAAGTACCGCGAGCAGCAGCAGATGCCAGTCGGTCAGCGTGCCAGCGCAGCGCAGTCGTCGTCGTCGTCGTCGTTGTTCCCGTCGCCGATCGGTCATGCCACCGCGCCGCCCAAGACCAACATGTGAGGGAGGAGCGTGCAGTGCGTCGTCGCGTCGCGCATCCCGTACGTACGCGCGTGTTTTGCTGAATTTTCCGTGTACGTATACTGTATCTAAGGCTGTGTAGCCCCGGGACCACGGACGGGTAGGGCGCGTGGATCGCCGCGCGCGGTGTTGGCTCCCGGCACCGCGAAGGAGGGGCACCGGCTGACCACCGGCCCATGCATGTCGTTTGGTGGGCGCTGTGTGCCGAGCCGGCTGTGAGATCGCACTCGCACCGGGGTCGGCACGTACAAGTACGACGGTTTTTTTTTCTCCCCGCTGGCATCGATGGAGTCGACAGTGTTGGAAGCACGAGTTCAACTGTTTAAGGGCGTGGGATTCGCATTCACTACTGAAGCTCAGGTTCTCGTTGGGAGCTTGCATTGCCATGAATAGTCCATGGTGGTGTGTGTGCACACAGTAAGAAGAGAACATTTTTTGATTCCGGGCCCGGGGACTGCAGTTATAGATCGATACTATCGTACACTATGTGTATATATATCATGGAGGTAGAACAGCATAATCATCGATTTAATAAGTTGTCATGCATATATATAGGCCGGGACAAAGGGTAAGTTATATATTATTGGTTGTCATAGAGACATTATATAGGGTAAAGTTATTATTATTATCACCAATCCAACACTTCAGTTTACTTTCAGAAATTCAGTTACAAAACGAACGGGTGTGTAGCTCTCTGGTTGGAGCTGACGTTTTCATTAGCGAAACAAATTAACCTAGGTTAGGTAGATGGGAACAATCAACGACATATAGTACAATTCATGGACGGAACTAAGGCTAGTCTCAATGCATGTTTAATGAGAGTGTCATGCATATTAAATAGGGTGTCACATAAGCAAAATTGCTGACTTGACAGGATCATTAAAAGAAAAGATTTCATAAGAGCAAGTATTATAGTGTAAGCCAGCTAAATGCTGAGGTGGAGGAGAGAGAAGAAGAGAGAGTAAAAGCGGGCTGTAAGCTTACAGCCGGCTCAGACACAAAAATCAAAAAAGTCTGTGAGATAGACAAGTGGGTCATGTATTAATAGTGATGACTGATGAGCTAACCATTATATGAGTGGGCTGCAAGAAGGCTGTAAAGAAATCTTACAGCCAGCTGTTGGCTGTATTATAATACTTGCTCTAAGATGAGAGAGGAGTTTCACCTCCATAAAACTTACGTGGCTCGATTACCTAGTTTATAAAACAAATTGAAGGTGTGCTTATTATACTTTTCCGTGCGTGTATCCGCACCCCATGTATATAGATCTGCCCCGGACACAATTATGTGCCATGCTTTATTTCTAATTTGTCAACTTTACCTAAGATCAACTCTCCTCTCACCTTAAAATTTAAATTGATGCATTTTTAAGTTCATGCTTGCATGTGATTTGGAGTTGGATTCTAATTGGATCCTTTTTATGAGATTGATCTATCTATTATCTTATTACAATATCGTTAAAAAAACCACCACATTTGCCGGCAAGAGGTTTGCAAATTACATGATTAATAAAAATAATCAACTAGTACTACATCGTTAAATTTTATGAACATTTATTAGTCCTATTAATAACCCAAGGATTTCAGATCATATACATTAACAAAAAGAGAGAAAGATCTACAACTACAACATTGATTGTGTTACGATCATCAAGTAGTTCCCTCTAGATTAATATACCAAATACACTAATAGAAAAAGTTAAAGCTACACACGGTTGATTGTTAAAATAACCCAATGGTCAAGATAATCCAAATGATATTAGTGCCTAACAATATGTGTAATTCCTAAAAAAATGTTTTATATCAAATTTATTGGGTTTAAACCTGCCAGGGTTTTTTTTCCTCCTGTTATGACACGTGGATATATGTGCCAGTATGTATAAAAACAAACAATATCAATTGTATCAACTTATTTAGGTCCTGTTTAGTAGAGCTCCGAATGAATACAGTTGTGACTCCTTAATTTGTGCACGGTAATGTGAGAATCATTGTTTTAGCTTCATCTCCTCTGACTCACACGGTAGCATTCCAAGCCAAGTAGGATTTTAGGCTACTCAGTTCCCAAATGCAGGTACAACACCCTATACAACCCTTACCCCCTGGCATTTCAACAGGAACAACAAATGGTGATGCCAGGTCATCGTGAGTCAAACCTGCAAAAGGAACTGAACAGATATATCCCAACTGCTGCGGCATTTGGTGGAGTGTGCATTGGCGCGTTGACTGTTATAGTGATTTCATGGGCGCAATCGGCTCAGGAACTGGTATTCTGCTTGCTGTCACAATCATATACCAGTACTTTGAGACATTCGTGAAGGAAAGGGCGACCGAGCTTGGTTTGTTTGGTTTCTAAACTTGGTATCTGTGGGAGCCATTATGGTACAGACTGAATCCTCCTGCAAATGACAGTAAATGCTTGGCCGGCTATTTACGTTTGTAATTGGAGAGCTTAGTCAGTTTAGGTGTGGACTAGTTTACACTGGGAAACTTGTAGCAAGTTCAGCGCGTTTTGAGGCCAGTATGGTGGCATGAGTTGTGCCCAAGTACATCCACTGTCAGTCTGTCATCATCTTTTGGCATTTTCCGTTCTCATGTATTGACTATATAAAATTTTGGATCAATTTAGAATTGAACACATGTTCTTTTTTTTTTGTTTGCAACAGCGATCTTACTAATGTTTCTGGTTCCTCTGAATTACATTATGTGTCAATGATATACTTTTGTTCCTAATTAAAGATTTGGAAACTGCTAGTGTAGTTTTTTTGTTATCCTTTGCTGGTTGTTAACGCGTACTTGCAAGCTTAGACGGTTACCGGCCAAAGGAGATCGAGATGATGAAGGTGAAAGCTGCTCAGATTTTTTGGGGTGAGAAAATCTTGCTGCCCTGGCCCCTGGGGCGGTAATTCAGGCCTTGTTTAGTTGGCAAAAATTTGGATTTTTGGCTACTGTAGCACTTTCGTTTTTATTTGACAAACATTATCCAATTATGGAGTAACTAGGCTCAAAAGATTCATCTCACAAATTACAGGTAAACTGTACAATTAGTTTTTATTTTCGTCTATATTTAATGATCCATGCATACGATCAAAGATTCGATATGATAGGGAATCTTGAAAATTTTTGCGAACTAAACAAGGCCTCAGTATGGTATATCGCACGCCATCTTGGAAACAGGGGGATCAAAACATCGAGATGACTACGATAAAGAACCGGATGGGTAGAAAGCTCCCACTGAGATAAGATCTTTTTTTTTACATTAAAAAAAAAGATCGTTTTTTTGCTGCGTCAGAAACTATTCACTGTAATCGTTCTAGTTCTTTTTTTTTTAGGGAATGCCCATCTGCAACTTTATTGATTCATCAGAATAGTTACATCGTTCATCAAAAACTCAAGAAGAAAACTAGGCATCACTAGCTATGGCAATGTTCGATTGAAACATCCACAAAATCTCTCTATATACTGTAGCAATCGTCGTAAACTGGTGCTGCTGAAAAAACCCCTCCGTCGTTGTTTCGGCCACCATTACACGTAATCGTTGCAGTTCTACTAACACTTGGGAGCATGATTTAGCTTTGGGACCTGGGTCAGTTCGTGATTACCTCTTTCGGACATTGTAAACAGCCTTGTGGTTCGTAATTTTGGCTAAACCCCATACTCCTGCATGAAATACTGAATGAGCGGGTGCTGTAGTTTCTGCGTCCTCAAAGGAGACGCGAGAGCGATGGAAATAGAATTCGCCCCAGCCTCATGAGACGTAGAGAAGCTAGTGCTTGCAAGGAACAACGGTGGGCTACCTCGAAATTCTCCATCCAAGCAAACATCATCACTGACACAATCTGAACACTTATAACAATTTAACTGAGGCGACTACCCTGGTAGAGGGTACAAAAAGAATCCGTTAACATTGAAATGTGTGTGATTGAGGTAAATAATGACCATAAAATCGGTCATGCGGTGTTCAAGCCCACTGGTGAAATCAATTATTCGCAGTAGAACGGCGAGTAGAGAAAAGGAATTAACTCACAAAATTTTGACACTTACATTACATGCTGACCAAGACGTCATGCTGAACAAACCATGCACCTGCCTTAAAATCAAGTATTTCTCTATACCTTCCGTAATATAGTTCAAAAAAGGACCGTCAAATATGCCATTTGCCTTGTATGACAGTACGTATTGGATCGCTCAGGGGGGAAAAAGTGCACCTTTGTGCATCTTCTAGCTAATTAGCTATTATGAATTTGTCTTGCTTTCGGAACTTCTTACTGGATTGAAATACGGGTGAGCCTGCAAACATCAAATAGATGTTTTTAGCATAAGCTAGTTTTTAACTTATGCATGCCATAATGATCCAATAACTTTCTTCAAGAATAAAGGCGAGGGAGAGGCACCATGGTTTCCTTGGCTGTAGGCCTTTCCTGGTGATCATATCGGAGGAGTTTATCTACCAAATCAATAGCCTGTAAAAGGTAGAAACTTATAAAAAAAGCAACAAATGGGCAGTAGGCTACAGTTATCATAAGGCGACGAGAATCACCTCAGGTGTCGCAAGGTGTCTGTTCCTAGCATTGACAAACTTGGGCCATGGTTTCCTATTATGTCTGTAAACACAAAAACTTAATTAGATCATTCCAGAATAAAGATCATGATAGTCTGCAAGATTATCCAAATTCCAAAACAATGACCTTCCAACAAGTCTTTCAAGCTGTGGGTCAAGCTGGAGGCCATATTTTTCAAGGTAGTTATACAAATCTCCTGTGCCAAGAACCTGCAGAACAGTAAAACGTATTGCATTTATCATACAAACAAATAAGACATTAAAAATGTTTTCAAACAACCATTTCTTCAGGAAATGCAGAAGCAGGGGAGCAGAGGAAATTGTACAGCTAAAATGGCTAGGGTTTAGGACAGTTGTAAATTCCGTTCCGGTACCGGCCGAAACGTCTCATACCGTTGCGTCAGCTGGTACACAGCCACTCCCATCCGGTACCATTAAAAATACCAGCCATCTCGGTTCTTTTCGGCCATTCCAGGCGGAACTGATGTTCCACTCAAGCCAGTACCGGTCAGTCACGCTCCCTGCCAGCACGCTCACACGGGTGCCCAGGCCAAGCGCTGGTACGCAGGTCTCCTAGCTTACACTGTGACAAGTGCTGGAATACAGAGACAAGAAAGTAGTATGCTCTTTCCCTCACCTGACAGTAGCATGCAGAATGCTCTTCCTTCACCTGATTTCATAGTAGCATACTCTCCTTTGACTTGATTTTTCTCAGTGATTATACACCTAGCATGCTATTCCCTACTCCATGGCTTTAGGAATTCAGTTGGAAGGTTTGCTGAATTGGGTTAGAGCACAGGCCCATCATATGTTAGAGTTAGATCAGCTCAACATGCAACTAACCTGTCATCTGTTTCTTTTATTTATATGTTCTTATCAGTTTTTTTAGCTACTTATGTAGTCCATATACAATATTGAATATCTATAAAATAATAAAATCCAGAATGGTACGCCGGAATGCACCGGTACCGGAACATATCATTCCAAATGCTAAACAGGAATGGAATTGACAAGCTTGGTTTAGGATCTTTAGGGTGTATTCAATATCACAACTGCAACTGTGGTGCACCACATATACAAGATATGGTAGCCAATCACAATGAACTCAAAAGTAACACAAGGAGATGATGCAATAATGGCAATGAACACAAAGGTAGTACATAGAAGATACAGCAACATCTAGACATTTTTTGTAATACTCTAGCCATCACCAATGAAAATTGGACCAGTAGAATACACTTAATAGTTTAAAAATATATAAACTTTGCAGTAAATATACAGGGTGATGCATGCCACTGATATGTCAGTATCCATAAATCAACAATACACAATAAGCTAGTTTTAGAAAGTTTACATTCAGTCAACTTTCGGTACAACCAAGGCTATGACAGTATGCTATTAAGGTCCAAATAAAAGATGTCAAAATAACATATGAACTTGCCATTAACAACTCTAGGATGACTCTAGAGCTGACATAGCAGATGCAAACAATAATGTCACATGAACCAATTAATTTGAGCTGTTTAAATAGATTAATTAAATTAATTAATGCAACAACTGAATACATAATCAAGTGAACTCAGTCCATTTAAAGCACTAGATTAAGTGATACAGAAAAACACGATGACAAGACATTTCAACACAGAGCAGCTTCAAACTTACCTCAGCTATTTTCACTAATTGATCATAATTATCCTGGCCACTAAAGAAAGGGTCCACTCGGAATATCTGTTAGGACCATATAGCACATCAACACATGTCTGTTAGCCAAGATAACTAATTGATCATATTCTTGCTACTTACCATTGCTGCGAACATGCAACCAAGGCTCCACAAATCCAATGAGTAATCATAATCTAACAAATCCACAAGTAGTTCAGGACCCTTGTAGCATCTGTAAATAGCAAAAGGACATGGTAAACCAAGGGGAGAAAGGCAACAAGAGGCAACTAGAGAGTAATATATTTTCAATGCTTAAAAAGTGCTAGGCGCTAGGTGGTTAGGATCCGCCTAGCACCTAGGCATTTCTAGTCATTGCTAGGTGTTTGTTCTTTTGTGGCCAGTCGGAGTATTACCATGCTAAATACAGAAAATTTAGCATATCAGAACACGAGAAAAAAAAATGATACTACCATGCATCTATAAGAAATATGATTGTAGTTCATCTTTCTTCGTTCCTAATTTGTCCCATTTTTTAACATACATCAAGTCAAGCCTAGACAAAAAGGTGATGCGTCGTAGGCACTAGCTGCTAGGCAGTGCTTGGCAATGGTGAGGTGGTGCACTGCCTAGCAGCTAGCGCCTACGCGTCACCTTTTTTAACAGAGATGTTTTTTAAGAAACAGTGCTACACAATAATTTACTATTTATATACTGGGTATAACATAAATCTAACGTGAATTTAGTACTAAACAAAGAGATGAACCAGAACTAATATAACGATGCATCAAAATCCTATTGTGATTTACAGGTCTACTAGAAAATATAGAATGGGTGAGGTCATTGGATCAACAAAATATTCATGGTTTATTAATAGTAGCAGTTGTCATGAATATTTGGACAAATAAAATATTTTAATAAAATGCCGAACAAGTCCAAGAACAGTCAATTTTCAAAGCCAGGGCAGGGCAGCTGACCTTGAAGCAACTCTAGCATTATATTCCATCTTGGGATGATAGAACTCTGCAAGACCCCAATCAATAAGACGAAGCTGGCGTTTTTCATGGTCAATCATGACATTGTGGGGTTTGACATCTCGGTGCATTATACCTCGTGAATGACAATAATCTAGTGCCTACACAAATACCTGGAAAAGTTAAGACCATCAAGTTGAATGCAGCCTGACAGAAATACAATGGTTTGAATGTTTAAGTTGCAAAACTGTAAAATAGTTAGCTATCCTCAAGAAAACTGAACCTATCAGCCCAGATCAGGTCGCAGGACAAACTGCACATGAAAAAATACATCATAGCACCACATGCTGCGTCTGTTTTGGTCTTTTTGATGCTTGTCCAGATACATAAAGGAGTCATTTTGCTTCTTTTGTTCAAATTCTGTCCATCAGTGAATTTGATTTGATCATGCATATCTAATTTTTGTTTACAGGAATAATATTATATGATTAATGTGTACTCAGAATATAATAAGAATTTATGAGCTGTGATATTTCAGAAAATAAGGTATTGCAGGTCATCTGTATTATTTTCTGCAGTTAAATTACTGTTTCATGAGTGACTCGATACTCAGAAAGAATGCAGACCTTGAGCGTCTAAAGCTCCAAAGTCCAAACAGATGCAGAGCTACCATATTCTAATATTCACAAATCAACATAGAATGATTAGTCAGCACCAGCATATCGGCTAAAGTATTTTTGAAAACAAAGGCAGGGAACTATCTCATAGGACTAGTTAACTTTTTCTTTTTCTGTGTGCGCAATAAGATCATAGGAGCTAACAAACTACACTGAGTAAGTAGCATAGCATTGAGAGGTTTACCTCTGTTATGTTATGTCTTATATTCATAAATTATATTGGAAAAAATATATAAATCAGAGCATACTTATAAGCCTAAGCCCTAATGCAACTTGTAAAACTTCTAACCTCAGTAACATGCAAGAGAAACAATGGGAATTCAATTTTACATTGATTACAAAGGTTCTCAGAATCAAACAGGTATATCATGAAAAAGAAGTAAAAAAATGAAATAGCTGAACCACGAACAAGACGACAGAAGCAACAGATATGATCACTTTTGAGGTTCAGTTTCTTGCCTTTAATAATTCAAAAATATAATATCTGATATCATAATCAGATAACACAGGGTAGAGCACTTTGAAGTCAGTGTTGTTGACATGTTCAAAGATCAAACTAGGCGTCTTTGATTCATCATCTCTGACAACATCAAGTAGCTTTACAATGTTAGGCCCTCCATATAAGTTCTGAAGTATCTTTATTTCCCTCTTTATCTGTATCATCATAAAAGACATGCACATGAATCCTTATGATGTCACACAAATCTAGGCAAATAGAGGGGGAGAAAAGATAAACATAAAATTATCTCTATAGCTGAAAAGCATATCAAGTAAGCCTAAAAGTATCAGATGAACAAGAGCAAATGTGATAGAATAAAATAGTAACAATTTTGTGTGGACAAACTCTATGATTTTTCTTATATATATACAAAAAATTTACAGGTGTCCACTTTATTGTAAATTTGTTGATTGCGCGCAAAATGACATGGTTATATGAGAGTCATGTGCAGCTACAATGTCTCCAAACCACACTGCCTCATGCTCTTTGGCGTCATTAGTGGATAAGTAGTAGAAGCAACTAGCCAACTAGATAATCTTCAAGCCTAACACAAAAACAGCTGAGACTGGTAGACATTAGTATACTCCAATCTCGCACTACAAGGCAGTCCCTGTGTTTCAGTTTTATGAGTCCATCCATAGTACATCACCGTCACTGGTAGCCAGAAATGTGACAACCACAACAACAGAGCATTGTAAATGCGAAGTCTCACCTTCTTCTTCTTCACAGGCTTGAGGATCTTAATGACGCATCTCTCGTCGCTCCCAGCCCGGTAGCCTTCGAACACCTCGCTGTACTTCCCCTTTCCCACTTTCCTCAGCACCTCGTACCCATCCTGCTCCCTGCACGGACAGGCGCATGAGAACAAAAACCCTACACCCTTCGAATCTGGAGATCACGGTGCAAAGCCAGCTCCAGCTCCGTGTGCCTACCCCCACTGGATGTCAAGCGACTCGTAGTCCCAGTACTCCTTGGGCCGCTGGGCGTTGGCGTCGGCGTAGACGCGCGCCACGGAGGCGACGGCCCCGGGGTGCCGCGTGGCCCGGCCGAAGCGCGGCGTCATGGGGAGCGGCGCCTCAGCCGCAGCTGCCGCGGCGGCGGCGTAGGCCGTGGGGGCGAGGCGGCGGCGCCGGTGGTGGTGCGCGTGGCGCGGGGCCGCGGTGGAGAGGAAGAAGCGTAGGAGCAGGCCGTGGGGCGCGGCGGTGGCGGCGGAGGCCGGGAGCGGAAGGACGCGGCTGCGCAGGGCACACCAGGCCATGAAACCGCGGCGCGGGCGTGCTGGGGAATTAGGGGGCGTCGCAGTCGCAGGGCTCGCTGCCGCACGGTGCACGGAGGAGGCCTTTGAGCGAGCGCGCGGCACGCACGGGCTCCCTCGGCCGTTGGCCCGTGGCTCGTGGATGGGTTCGCGGAAAGCACGCGCCCGTAAAAATCTCGGGAAAATCTTCTGTTTCGCACCGTGCCGGAATGGCAGTGGTGGCCATTGGGTACGGCGTGGTAAACACTCTGCAACATGTCACATATGTACTCCCAATACACTGGGGCCTTGTTTAGTTCCTCAAAAATTTTGCAAAATTTTTTAATTTCCCGTCACATCAAATCTTTAGACGTATGCATGAAGTATTAAATATAGATTAAAATAAAAACTAATTACACAGTTTGGTCGAAATTGACGAGACGAATCTTTTAAGTCTAGTTAGTCCATAATTGGATAATATTTGTCAAATACAAACGAAAATGCTACTATTCTTATTTTGCAAAATTTTTTGAAAGTAAACAAGACCTGGGTGTCTGACTCCAGTGATCGCATAGGTTTTGCATAGGCCTTGTTTAGTTGTGAAAAGTGAAAAGTTTTCGATGTTGTATCACAGACTAACTAGGATCAAAAAATTCGTTTCGTGATTTACAGTTAAACTGTGTAATAAGTTTTTGTTTTTATTTATATTTAATGTTTCATGTATGTGCCACAAGATTCGATGTGACGGGGAATCTTGAAAACTTTTTTGTTTTCAGGGTGAACTAAACAAGGCCATAGTTTGTTTGGAGATCTCCAACCGTTTTGCATAGTTTGTTTGGCAAATGAATAAGTTTGTCAAGTCCTAAATAAATATGGCAAAGATAAAAAAATATAATCTCCGATGGTTTGGCATTAATCACTTGGCAAAAAAAAATATAACGGCGGGAGGTGGGAGTAGTCGCGCGACCACGCGCAAGGGCAACGGATTTCGCGTGAGGGACGTGATGCCAAGCGCGGAGGGGCTTGGCATATATGCGAGCTTTTCCCCTCTATTTGCCAAGTTAAAAAATTGCAAAGCCCAATTACCAAACCGTTGGATAGGTGTTTTTTAAAACCTTTTTGTAAATATATGAATGCAAAGTCTATTTGCCAAACGGTTGGGATACTCGGTCATCTCTAATGGGGAGAAAAAAAAGAAAAAGTCTACATAACCCCCAAACTATTAAGGGTGGACTACTTCACCCCCCGAACTATAAAAACGGATATTCTACCTCTTGAACTTTCGAAACCGGTTAAATAACCTCCTAGAGTGGTTTTGGATGGTGGTTTTGTCTTTTTCTTTTTTATTTATTTCTCCTAAATCTTTGAAAGATCATAATATATCATAGAAAAACCATAAAATGAAAATTTAAATTTTGTTGGACTCCTGATGAGTAGATCTACACAGTGAATATATAATATGGTATACTTTAGTATAAAGTTTTTGTTGTAGTTTTAAATCTATGTTTTTTCTGTAATTAAATCGAATAATTGATATATGCAGTTCCTATGATCCAATTGTGGTGAAATTTTTACAATGAGCTCATTTCTGTAAGCTTGAACTATGGTAAAAGTTTCATACCTAGTGGATCACATATAACTTAGCTATCAATTTATTTAGCTTTATTCTTGTTAAATCTATGCTTTATCTATAACTAAGTTATACGTGATCCAATGAGTATAAAATTTTTACCATAGTTCAAGCATATAATAATGAGCCCACCGTAAAAATTTTACCACAATTGGACCACAAGAACTGGATATATGAATTATTCAAATTAATTACAGAAAAACATAGATTTAAAGCTACAGCAAAAACTTTGTACTAAAGTATACCATATTATATATTCACTGTGTAGATCAACTCATCAGGAGTCCAACAAAATTAAAATTTTCATTTTATGATTTTTTTATGATTTATTATGATTTTTTAAATATTTAGCGGAAATAAATAAAAAAGAAAAAGACAAAACCACCCTTCAAAACCACTCGAGGGAGTTATTTGACCGGTTTTAAAAGTTTAGAGGGTAGAATATCGGGTTTCATAGTTCAGGGGGTGAAGTAGTCCACCCTAGGTAGGTTGGGGGTTATGTAGACTTTTTTTTGAAGAAAAAAGAAACTCCATAGTTGGAATTTCACTCGGAGCAATATTTCAATCTTTTTACATACTAGTGTTATGTTCAGTCCCTCACCTATACTGTCGTGGTGATATGTCATGTCACATCTGCAAAAGTAATAAGAATATATTAAAAAAAATTGTGTGACAAATTTATTGTTGTCACTATGAAACTGGTTAGATCAATCTCTAGTGGCGAGAAAAAAGCAACTCCATAGTCATGGATTGTAATAAATGGAACCGTCCCATGACAACAATCAACCAAACCATTCAAGGAGAGCCAAAGAATTGATTTTTGTTCTTGTTGCATCGATTCATCGTGGTTAAAAAACAGCATGGATGAAGTTTGTATGAAAATAGATATTACGAAGGAGAAAGTGTGAGAGGCTTGTAACTTTGATTTGTATATATTTGCGGCGACAAAAGCATAAGTTGAATCATAACGTAGGTGTGTCATCTTTTTAACCAAATGAACCGACTTATTCTGGTGATGCTCTTAAAATAAATTTGGAGTATAACAAATTTTCACCCTAATTAACTCCCACAGACTCATAGATATACCCGTATAAGTCATGTATCATCGTCATTATATTAAAAAGTATAAAAACTTTAAAAGAATGATTATTTTATATTTATATCTTTGTATTAGACACATCGTGTTCTACATATACAATAGGTAGTAAAAATAATTATCTAGTTTATTGAAATTAGATTGACATTTTAGGACCTATATAGATATCAAGCATGTTGTTAGTAATTGTACACGCAATACTTGACTGAGTAAATTTGCTAACTTCTCTCTCCATTATTAGGGGTTATTTGAATCCGTGCCATTACAAATTTCCAAGTTTGAAGAAACACCATTATAATTCGCGTATTTAGAAATCTGCCATTATAATTTCATCTCCTCCTCTTCCATGCCATTTTCTACACCTGTAACGTACAAGGGCCCACTGTCAACTCGTATTTCTACAACAATGTATACCAGCGTCAAGTCCCCCGCCACCTTGGAGCCAGCCCATGGACGCCTTGCGACCTCGTCTCACCGTGCCTCAAACCTCCGCTCTCGGCACTGCTTCGTCTACCGTGGCCGCGAACGCCGTGGGTGGATATCGTGGTTATGTGAATCTGACGCACGTACACCATGGCGGCAAGGAATTAGCTTGCCCGATGCGAACAGGTGAGCTTGTGATGAGCCGTAATCTTCTTACTCTCCTTACTATGCTAGTTAATGGATTTGTGCCGTTTTGTATGATGGAATCCAGTAGATCTTGAAGTAGGCCATGGCGGAACGCTGCATGGCCACAGCCCTGTCTCTGCCGGACGCGCCACCATGCTATGGCCTCACACGACTAGTGCAGTACCTGCGGTGGCAAGGCAGGCGATAGTTGTGCGCGATGATTAGCTAGTGCACGCATGTGGCAATAGAACAGGGTAGGCAATTGGACATTGTGTGCGGCCATGGCATCGCAGTTGCACCGTCGTGCGTGCCAGTTCGACCCTGCACGGCGTCCTCATCCTCGCGCCATAGTCGCCCACGGATAAACCCTCACGCGGGGTCGCAAATTCAGCACGAAGGAGCTCGTACTCATCGTCGGCGTCCTCGTCTTGCTGCTTCTCTACTGCCTCCTGCTCTGTTTCCTGAGCAGAACAAGCAGGCAGCTAAGGAGGCCGGTGCTGGCGCCGTGGACGGCAATCTAGTGTTGTGGTGCATTCGACAGGCCACTAGCGTTCACGGCCGACGACCTGCTTTCGACGGCCACACTATCTCTGCTTGTTTGGCTTCAGCGCCAACAACGCAGTGCACTACTTCCGCATGGTACGTCGAGCGGCGGCATACTACTCCGCGTGCACTGCCTCTGGCCTCTGGGAGGGCCGCAGTGAGCCGTGGCCGAGCGGCGGCGTGCGGTGAGGCGAGCCGTCTGCAGGCAGGCTTAGTCTGACCTAAGGAGGCAGAGACTTCACGTCCGTATGCTTTATTGTATGCATACATGCTGATAGTGGGCCCTTATACGCTGGCAGGTGTAGAAAATAGTATGGATAGAGAAGAGATAAAATTATAATGGCAGATCTAGTAATAGACGAATTGTAATGGTGTTTCTCTAAACTCGCAGAATTGTAATGGCCTAGATAAAAAAAGCAAACTATTGTTTTAATACAATAGCTAAAGTGTCTAGCTAATTGCCATAAATAAAGTGTGTCCTCATTATTAAGTAGTGTCCATTAGCGAGTTTATCCTACTTGATTACGATAGACATCCGCGGGTGCAAGGCTCACTCATCTCAGGCTCTTGCCCCTGATGAATCCTGCAAGTGTGATTTGACATCCACATAAATACACTAGCGAGCGTGATGCTCACAAGCATTCACGTCCAACCACCATCTCTAATCGCTCATGTATCAACGATGTAGCGACCAAAAATTAGTCCTTTTATATTGAGTCTATAACTTTTATGCATTTTGCTTTTAGAAAAACAATTTTTTATTCTAGACTTTTTTAATTGTCTTTATTATGGACTTTGTAATAATTTTGAACTCAAACGTCTATTATGACGAAGTTTAATCTCTAGTTGATGAAGTAAAGCTATTGAAAAACACAAAATGGTAGGATCGAATGAAACTTTGAAACCAAACGCTAAACCTATTAGATCATGTGATCTTAACTTATTTTTTCTCTATTGATACGCATACCCTGATATGGTGTCGGATCCCTACTTTTTTTGAACCCGTAATATAAAAACAAAAACGAGATAGTGGTTTTCATGTACGTCTTCTTTCATTTTCATCCCTATATGTCATTTAGTTGGGTTCAAGAGGATGGAGTCGACGCCCTTCACTATGCCAACTAGGTGAGATTGTGTCAATGGCACAGCGCTAGAAGAGACGTGTTGCACACTATGGTCATTTAACACGACATGTGCCATACGAGGCCAGATGTGGGGTGTCCGGAGTAAGTTTCACACGGTTTGAAGGGTGGCTCACAAGTCCTCAGTTGCAATTGGATCCTAAGAACCCTAAGTTCCGAGTGGCACTTTCCAAGTGAGGCTTTCAGTCTTCTAAGAGACCTTGAGATCTAGGTCGCGCAGTGTAAAGGTATTATAATTATTTGGTTTGATAAATCTCTACTAGTTCCAATATTTGGCGTTTTATGGGGACAGATACATGTTCTCCCTAAAAGTTTAGGTTTTTTTTAACAGGATAGATTTTTTTTTAGCGCCAATATACACGATAAAACTGGTTTTCTATTTGTCAGATTTCTCCAATTTGCCGGGTGATCGGATCGTCGCGTCAAGTTGGCCCAGCCCGCGATCACGAGGCCGGAGTGGGCTTTTTGGCCCGGTCGAAATCGAACGGTCCCCCCAGTCCCCCTACTCGGAGCTCGCGAGCAACTAGACGCTGGTTTTCAGGTTTTGCCTGCCACTCGCAACACGCCGCCGTCTTCCACCCTGTTCCAAAACGGGCGAGGAAAATCCTCCAACTCGCGCGCTGCCATGGACGCAGCTCAGCCCCAAGGGCAGGTCAGTTTTGCTAAACACTAGCACCTCGCTTACCTCTAGCGGAACAAGCAACGACCATTTTTCTTAGGGGGGCTTGCTAGTGGCATTACACCGTTGTAGGCTGCTCGAACTACAAATGCGCATGTTTATGTGAACTACATTACTACAGCTTCTTCTGCGATTGGTTTCATGGTGTTACGAAAAGCAGGAGGCTGTTGCCTCTCGCGCTTATTTTTTAGTATTTTAGGCTAGTCATTGCAGTTGCTTATGCTGGAGCCTGGAGCCTGCTGCTTAAGCATGAGACACGTTCAATTGACCATGCTCTCGTAGTTACTAACATGTATTCTACAAACGGACTCTATCCCCTGTAAATCTCCTTCTTGTATGCTTGTCAGCATCAAAATTTCCCATATTTTTCATAGAGAAATCAAAGCATTGCAGTTGCATATATGAACTAACAAGTTGTCCTGTTTTGGTCATTATAACCACTTTGCTTGAGCATACATAAATAATCACAGCTTACTATTCTCTACTCACTGTATCTGGAGAATAGGAACGGAAACTAGATCCTGGTCCTGTTGATAAATCTGTCCTTGTGGAACAGGAGTTTCACAAATCAGAAGCTATATTTGTTGGGAAGGTAACATTTTAGAACTTGTCCTTGATTTTTCATTTACATGTTTATTTCCAATTAATTAATGTGTTCAATTCAGTTATTAGGCCTTTCAAAAAAAATCTAGTTATCGAGCTTCTCTTGATTGTCATCCATTTGTTATGCAGATCTACAAACCTGTTAGATTTATTGAACATGGCACCGGGCTTAACCAGTGGGAAGACAGACATGAGGGAATGCTTGTGTTATTGAAGCGTTCTGGGTTTTACCACCTGTCTTTCTTGAAGAGGGTCCAGTTAGACCACGCTTTGTTAAATGCACTGGTTGAAAGGTGGCGGCGTGAAACACAGACTTTTCACTTGAGGTTTGGAGAAATTACAGTGCTCTTGAAGGATGTGGCAATTCTTACTGGACTTCGTGTACATGGTGCTCCTGTCACTGGCCTCACAAACTGTAATTGGGAGCAACTGTGCAGACAACTTCTGGGTCAAGAACCTCCACAGATCAAAGGTGGTTCTATCACTATGGCATGGCTGCATGACACTTTCAAAACATTACCAGAAAGAGCTAATCAGGCAGATGTAGAGTATGCTGCAAGAGCCTATATACTGTACCAAATCGGATGCAGTTTATTTCCTGATCCAAGTGGAACTAGAGTGCACTTACGATATTTGGCCCTACTCCTTGATTTTGATGCCTCAGGAGAGATGGCCCGGGGGGCTGCTGTTCTTGCCCACCTCTACAGAGAGCTTGGAAAAGCCAGCACGAAAGGCAAAGCGAATTGCTGTGCGTTTCTCACTCTTCTTCACGTAGTATGTCTTAGTTGTGTAGTGCAGAAATTGCACTCTTCATTTATGCTAGAATTGATGTTCTGTGCAACAAACATTGCAGATATGGGCGTGGGAGCATATCCAGATAGGCTGTACTGAACGACTAGAGAATAAGTCTCTACCCGATGACCGACCCCTTGGATGCAGGTTTTTTTCTTGGTTCTTTTTTTTTTTTTTTTTGACCACAGATTGTTTTTTTACCACTTTCTTTCACTTCAAGATATACTCCATGATATGAAAAGCATCTGATAACTAGGTGGAATGTTGCCTTCAAGAACCGTGAAAATGTCTGATCCATGGACCATGAGTTTTATAGGCATGGGCTAGATACTATATCAGATTGCCAGGTATGATGTGTTCCATTACTTCAGGAAGTGCATTTGTGCTTTTAGATGCTCAATTACAAGAGGAAAAATGATATCACTGTAATATTTCTTATGCTTTCCAGATCACATGGGACCAATACACACCAGACCTGGTAGCTGGGCTTCCTGCAATATGCACATTTGGATCTGCAGTGTGGCTATCAAGGACTCCATTAATATGCTTCCAGATAGTGGAGATGCATGTGCCTGATCGCGTCTTGCTACAATTTGGGATGTTGCAGCACCTACCAGACCCAGTTGAGGTTGTTGAACGTGTTACAATGCAGGGTAAAGCTGATCAACATTGGCCTACTTACCATGATAAGGCTTTGTTTAGTTCCTCACCCAAAAAGTGTTCACCCATCCCATTGAAAGTTTGGACACATGCATGGAGTATTAAATATAGATATAAAAATAAACTAATTACACAGTTTGGTTGAAAATCACAAGACGAATCTTTTAAACCTAGTTATTCCATGATTAGCCTTAAGTGCTACAGTAACCTGCATGTGCTAATGATGGATTAATTAGGCTTAATAAATTTGTCTCGCAGTTTGCAGATGAGTTATGTAATTAGTTTTTTTATTAGTATCCAAACACCTCTTCCAACATCTTAAGAAACATCCGATGTGACACCCAAATTTTTTTTACTCCAACTAAACAAGGCCTAAGTACATTAAGGAATGGGAGAACAGGCTCATCTCTGTTGTTAAGCACCAGGAAACAGAGACTTCAGATCCTACTCATGCAAGGAATTGTTACCTAGAATGGTATTGGCGAATTACACGTCGTTGGATCTCCACTCCAGTTGAATGTCCAATCATATCCGATCAGTTATCTGGGCATACTGATAAAGTTCTGGTAATACTGTTAAAATGGTTTTTTGGATCTGTCTGTGTTGAGTCGAATGAATGCATGTCATGTCTCATTGATGAATGTTTTGGACCACAAGCAGGTTGATTTGGTGAATACAGTGCAGGGACGAATTAGAACCTTACTATTACAAAGTGAAATTGATGCAAAAAGGATGAAGCAATCACTTATTGACATTGATTTGTACATCACTGTTAAAATGGCGGAGGCTAAGCAGGTTGTTCTCACATCATGTCCTTATGAATCTAGTTACTTAAACCGCAAGAGAGAGGGCATGGTTATGTCTTCAATTGCTGTGCAGATTATGCAAAGTGGTGTTCCAAGTGGAACAAGAATTGGAAGTGCTAAATCAACCACAATCTCTCTAAATATTGTAGCTCCTACTCAAGCTACTGTTGCAAAGATGGAACAGGTTGGTGATGATCATGTCGAGGGAAACACTATACTCAAGTTGGACGAAATGATGAGAATTCAACCCACGGGAGGTACTCCTGATTTAGCACTTCTCACAACAGGTGACACCACAAATAACAAAACCGAAGATTTGCATCCTCGAGAAGACCCTCTTGATTTAACTATGACAGAAGTAAATCTTCAGGACATTATTAGCACCCCTGTAGAGGATGCTATGACTGATATTATGAACACATCTGCAGAGGATGCTACACCAGAGGACATTGTAGATTCAGATGTGAAGGATGGTTATGTGTTCATAGAGGCTGTGGAAGTGCAGGAGACTGTTGTATCTATGAACAGCATTAAGATACCCAAGAAGGTTACAGCTGAATTGCAGGAGTGTGCTGGTGCACCTTTGATTAATGGTAAAGTGGATGAGGTCATTATTACTTGTTAGTGTATTAGTAATGTATTAATGTACAGTTACATGTTGTAGATCACTCATATACATCTTGGTAAAATTGCAGGTCAGGGAACATTGTGCAGAACTTCAGTGCTTCCAGAATTCTACAAGATCTCGAGTGTATCATGACACAATGAGCAATTGCAGAAAATCACTGGTGCATCTGAGAATGATGTAGACACAAGAATAGAGAATGGTACGGGTGAAGGAACGATCAGTCAACCCTTCAATTACATCGGACCTGGAGAAACCTTGAATATGTCTATGAACAAAGAATTAAGTTCAGTGCCAGGTGATGTCGAACCTCCCTGGTTCTGAACAGGAAGAATCTGCTGCTGTAGTTTCAGGCCACAATGAACTGCAAGATGCTATTCAGACAACCTGAGGACAGTGTCGTTCAAGGTGGAGTCAATGCTGTGCAAAATCATATGTTTCAAGATAATGCCAAGTACCCAATTGCAAGATGCTCTTCATTTTTGCTTATCACTAGTGTTGGGGAGAGAACTCAGTCAAAAAAAAAGTGTTAATTCATTCGCTGGAGAAAATAATGAACGATTGGTAGGGATGATTCTGCTGGCGTTGAAGACCATGACAATCTAGGTCCAAATGAAATTACTAAAAGGAGAAAATTGACAGTTCCTTCACATGAAAATTCTGAGATCCGTTCAACCATAGAGCCTACAAAAATGGGAACTGCAAAAACAGAGGAGAAAATACATCAGACTGTAAGAATTGGCAGTGGCCAGTTAATAGCATTTACAAGAAGGAAAAGAAAGCACTTATGCAGTCATCGTCCTGACTCCTAATTCTGTTTTGTTATTGTATAATGTATGTGAATTTGTCTTTTTCACTTTTTTTGTTGTTGTTATAATATATGGAGTATCCACTCTTGTTTATCCTCTATCCTTATCAAGCTTATGATGACATGGTAATTTACCTTTGTGATTCGTTCAATGCGTGCAGGCTCTTGCATGCTGTACGTTCCACTTGCTTATATGTTGCTGGGACGTTTTGACTGGTCTTGCATGATGAGTTTGTCAGATTTTCCAAACTCTTTGGCATTCAAACAAATAGTGATGTGTTTGCTGCTGAATTGGTTTACTTTGCCCTGAGAAAGATTGTTCTCATTTGATTCTCGTATTTGTTTGTCCTAGATATGCAACTAATGTCACCAAATTAGCATGTTTTGTATCCGAGCAAAAACTCGTTCTGTATTTTTCTTTCAAAACTGCTTCAGTATATCTGGATGTTCAGCTTGATATTGAAAAGTGTTAAAAGCATTTTTGGTCTTCTGGATTGACAATGCTAGTTCAATTCATGACATCTCATGCCCTGACCCCAGACTGCAGATTACGCATCAAGGCTGTGAGCCTGTGGTATTGTTCTTTTGATTTCGGAACACTGGATGGATGTTAGGTGCTGAGACGCAGCAGACAGGTATTTTGATTAGTCTGCAAAGGCATCAAGTGCAGGAATATCTGAACAGAGATGTGAGTATGTGACTAGACATCTAGACTTGTAATATTATCTCTCTTCACCTTAAAAAAAATTAAAAAAAAAACTTTCTGTAATATTCTCTGACTCTCTTCACCTTGCAGGAACCAGGAATCGAATATTATGCAGTCTTCATCAATATAGAAAAACATGGCGCTTTTCTTGTGTGTTCTCCCCTATAGGGACCATGCACTAGATGGCCAAGGCATTTTGAATTTTGCCACTCCTTTCGTTGCTGCATTGCTGCCAGACTCAGGGTCAGTAACAGTAAGACGAGACCAATGCCCTCAATATCTCCAGATTTATCACGTGCAGGAGACACGGGACAGGATCACAGGAAGGTGCTGTAGCAAGATCAAGAGGCGCCACCAGCTAATCGGCCACAATGATTCATCTCGTGTCGGGCCACGGCTTCTTCTCCTGAAATCGACGCCGTTTTCCGCCGGGCACATGTCACAGGCGTCCGACGGTCCGATGAAGCTTTCTTTCCGGTAAATCGATGTCGCCCCACGGCATGGGCATGGGATGATGGCGACCAGCACCACCACTCCGGCGCAGGCAGAGGCAGCTGTGCAACCGTCGGTCCCGCTCGGGCGCTGCAACTGCAATGATGGCTACCCCCGCCTCGTGCTCGTGAGTGCAGTGAAGGGACCCGATTCATTGCCACGCCCTCGCTTTCAACATTTTGTTTTCTGCCTGCTCTGCGCCTCTGGCCTCTGCTCCCTTCGTGTGCATCAGGTGCCGGCTTGTCGTGATCTCTTGTGCTTTCACTGAAACCCGCTAGCCTGGTCATTCCTCAGTCACCACTGACCACCGCGCCATGTGAATTTGCACAGATTGTGAAGCGAATTGAGGGCGATTTGTGGGCTTGTGTCCACGCGTTATTTTTGTACCAGCTGTATTGATTTTAGAGCCGCATAATTCATTTTTCTTTGGACGCTTCGAAGCACCGGCCAGACCAGGAGGGACAGATCTTGTCTCAACGTTGACGCCAACAGACCTGGATTCATGTACGAACCGACGAACAAACCATATCTGATATCATTTGGGTTTTTAGCCATACTAGGCTACAACAATAATAGTGATACCATTTGCAGTTGGAACTTTGCACGAGGACAGCCTACATCCACGGGCAGTGAGCCCCAGTCGGGTTCTTGTATCGGCAACAAGTAACCGTATTACTCCAAAGATCAAAGTAGCGATGTACCACTAGAAGTTATATTGCATTTCCCTGGTAGTCGTTAGTCATCTGATGATTAACAAAATTAACCCAATCTAGCTAGTTAGCATCTGATCTAATCCTCAGCTAAAACCAACAAATGAGATACATCTATACACATTGCATGCCATCTGTTCTGCATTGGTTAGCATACATCAAATCAGCAATCAGAACTAGAGGGCCATATCCGCCAAGGCTACTGGGACTAGTCTAGATAGCATCTTCAGATGAGTCAGATTGCTCTGTGGGCACCAACCAAGCCACCAGAATTTGCAATTACACCTACATTCTTCGGTTAGTGTGGGGTTATAGTACCCTGACTAGGAGGAATGCATGGAGCTCCTGTCAGATGTCTGTACTCTCTGCCCTTGTAGGCTACAGTACTTGACCTGTTTCAACAAAATTATTGGGTTGTGCCCATTAGAAATGCTATATATCACAAGGGTCAGAACCGGACGCAGCTGGATTGGATCTCAGCACTTACATGCATTGTTGCAAGTGCGGACAGCAATTCTCTGGACTGCTCCATTAGAGTGCGCTCTTGGGTAGCAACTTTGGAAAGATCAGAAACCAAAATACTTGTTCCAGCCAGCTGCAGACCGACAGATGATTTCAGTCAAATAAAATAACAAATGCACCAACTTGGAACAAATATTTCACCAAATGTAAGCATCTCAAAAATTGCTTTGTGCTATATTATTTTTGTTCAAGCCTCACAAGAGCTCATAGCCCCCCC